>Ga0308019_10001717_pt1 | contig 12925 bp, 10 predicted proteins | sample Neamet284_FD_203135 | JGI IMG/M metagenome (GOLD analysis project Ga0308019, IMG submission 203135) | Marine microbial communities from water near the shore, Antarctic Ocean - #284 | ecosystem: Environmental > Aquatic > Marine > Unclassified | place: Southern Ocean | collected 2014-10-01 | reverse complement strand
GATGTTTTTTTGGTTATCCCTGTGAAGAAAACGATTTCAATTAGCGGTACGCCTTTAGATACGATTACTCAGGAGTCGTACGCTGTACCTAATTTTTATACAAAGACTAACTTACTAAACCATCTGTTAGCAGACAAAGAAGAATTTAGCAAAGTCTTGATTTTTGTCGCAACCAAAGTAAATGCTGACAGGCTCTTTGAAATATTGAACTTTCAATCTGAACTTTCAGTAATTCACTCGAGGAAAGAACAAAATTATCGTACTAAATCCATTGAAAAATTTGAAGATGGAACGTGTAGAATTCTGATAGCAACCGATGTGATTTCACGTGGAATTGATCTGGATAAAGTGAGTACCGTAATCAGTTTTGACACCCCATTCTACCCCGAAAACTATATCCACCGAATTGGTCGAACCGGAAGAGCTGAACAACAGGGTAAGGCGATCCTGTTTTACAATGAGAAAGAGATTGCTTTAAAGGATTCGATTGAAAGCTTGATGAATTACACCATTCCATTAAATGAATTTCCTGAGGAGGTGGTGGTGGCTTCTCAACTCACGCCTGAGGAAAAGAACAAGCCGATAGATCCTGATGAGCTGTACTATCAACAGTCAGCTGCTGAGGTGAAGGTTGGAGTTTCTTTCCAGGAGAAATCCGCAAAGAACAGCAGAGAAAAAGTCGAGAAAAAAAGCTACAATAAAACTGTAAAAGAAAGGTATAAAAAACCAGTCAGGCGTGGGGATAAGATTCAAAATATGAAAAAGAAGAGGAAGAAGAAATGATCCTTTCAGTATAATAAAGCATAAAAAAAGCTCCCCTTAAAATAATTTAAGAGGAGCTTTTTAACTAAAGTATTTTACTAGAATTACTCCGCAGAAACTTCTTCTTCAACAGCAGCTTCTTCCTCTTGAAATGAAGCTAAAAACCCTCCGAAATCAAAGTAATCTCCTCCGTTTTTAATTTTACCATCAACGAAATCAAATGTGTGATAAGCGTGTAAGTTGAAAGTCTTTCCAGTTTCAGCATGTGTCCCAGTCCAATTTCCATAAGTTCTAACACTCCCATCTAATTCACCAGTTTCAGCTAGTACACCAGGTAACCAATAGTCCGGAGTAAATAAGATGTTATCAAATAATGCGTGGTACATAGCTAATGATTCAACCTGCTCAGCTTTTCCACACTTTTCAGCACCATACATTGGCGGTTGCCATTGCAAAGAATCGTGAAGCATTTCAGTTTGAGCAGCAAGATCTTCAGACGCATGAGCCGCAAAAAAGCTCTTAGTAACTTCTAGATTAGCATCGTAAGAAGCGTTATTGTTTTCTTGTGTTGTGCATGATGCAACTAGAAATAAAGTTGCTGTAAAAGAAAGGATTGATAGGGTTTTCATAAATTATAAATTTAAATTTAGGTAAATATAGGGTGTAAAACCAGAGTAAATTTTTTGGGTTAATTCTATTTTATCGGTGGCGCATTGTCTTTTCGGGGGCCCCGTTTGTATATAATTAAACCATTTAAGAAATTACGCAGAAATTGGTCATGGCAAACCATGTAATTGGGGTGATCCTCACTGCGAAAAAAGGCGCTAAGCTCACCTTTAGAAATTTCGAAATTCACTAGCTTTAATACTTCTTGAATATCGTCATCGCGCATTTTTAGAGCTACACGAAGTTTCTTAAGAATGTCATTGTTTGTTAGACCCATTGCAAATTATTTTGGGGCAAGTTAGCGCTTATTTGACTTTATTCTCTCTATTTAAATGATACAAATAGTAAGCTAAAAGAGGGAAAAAAGCCATTAAAGAAAGAAGTGAAATTGAATAAACCCATTTAGCTCCTTCGAGATGGAGACTATAAAAGAGATGCGTCGTCGGCAACAAGAATCCAGCGAGACCTCCTAAAATGTAAACTAATCTTTTCATTGGGAGAAGTGTTTTACGTCATTAAACAATTTAAAACTCTGGAATTTCAATGGAAAGTCTTTGTACTGTAACATTCCCCATTTCTCTTGAAATAACAAAACTAGTTTCATAGGGGTAGCAGGCAGGTTCTAGCACAAAACACACTGTTCCTAAAGCATAAAAATCTCCGTCAGTTAAAAAATGTAGTGATTGAGAAAGTGTTGTGGCACCTACATAACATTTTACTGGCCTGTCGTCCCATGAAAAGATTAAATCTACTGCAAGAGGGGATTCTATCAAATCGCCTACAATTGCAATTGCAATATCATCCTTAAATTCTAAAGTATACTTCCCTAAAAAATCTTGAATCGATGATGGTGAGGTCACATAGTCGCCGTCGTCAAGTGAAAGCGTCGTTATAAGTGTTGTGCTCTTCGAGTTTGTTTGATCTAACGAAAACGCTAAGTTAAAAGGAGCTGTATCTTTATGAAGAACATTTAACACCTGAGGGGGAGTTCCCGCTTCACTCACATTACCCTCTGTTGGTTCAGTACGGACCGAGTCAGAACAGGATGAAAAAACAATAGAAAATAAAATAAAAAAGTTCCTACACATAGAGAATGTTAGATTAAACTGTAATTTATGAGTAATCTTCTACATATCATAATTATTAATTTAACGATGTTGCTTTCTCAAACAGGGAGATTAATTGTTTTGACGTTAATTTTACCATCAAAGCATTTAAACTGTCAGGCAAACTCGTGAAGCATATGAATACATTTACTCAAGAATTCATATGTCCCGAAAAGGAAGTGTTTTTAATCGTTTCGCACACAGTACCTGCAAAGTCTTCAAAAAAACTGTAGATGCTTTTTAATTCGATAGATTTCGCCCTCTTCTTACCTGTTGTTTTTGTGCTTTATTGGTTTGTTTTTAAGAACAGCTTGAAGTACCAAAACCTACTTGTAGTAGCTGCAAGCTATGTGTTCTATGGATGGTGGGATTGGAGGTTTTTAGGGCTAATTGTCTTTAGCACAGTCCTCGATTTTTTTATTGGCAAGTCTCTGGCAAAAACAACGCATGAGCTAAATCGAAAACTGCTGTTGTACGCCAGTGTTGCTGTTAATCTCGGGTTTTTAGGAATCTTTAAATACTGCGATTTTTTCGTCAGTAATTTCATCGATGCTTTTTCTTTATTCGGCGTTGAGCTTTCAGCTGGGTCGTTAAATATCATCCTTCCTGTGGGGATTAGTTTTTACACATTCCAAACGCTGAGTTATTCCATCGATGTATACAGAAGGAAGTTAAAACACACAGATGATTTCATCGCTTTCTCTGCCTTTGTTTGCTTCTTTCCTCAGCTCGTCGCAGGTCCTATCGAGAGGGCTACGAATTTGCTGCCTCAGTTTTTAAAACCCCGAAAGTTTAAGTACGATCAGGCAGCTGATGGCATGCGTCAAATTCTATGGGGGCTTTTCAAGAAAGTCGTTGTTGCTGACAATTGCGCCGTTTTCGTAAACCAAATCTTTGACAATCCTGACCCATTAAGTGGCAGCACACTGTTTATGGGCGCTGTATTGTTTGCCTTTCAGATTTACTGTGACTTTTCCGGATATTCAGACATTGCAATTGGAACCTCCCGGTTGTTTAATATTAACCTGAAACAAAATTTTGCTACCCCGTATTTTTCAAGAAATATAGGAGAGTTCTGGAGGAGGTGGCACATCTCATTATCTACTTGGTTTAGAGATTATTTATACATCCCACTCGGAGGGTCTCAAGGAGGTACGTGGAATAAAATCCGAAACGTTTTCCTTATTTTTATAGTTAGTGGATTCTGGCATGGGGCGAGTTGGAATTTTATTGTTTGGGGAGGGCTTAATGCTCTTTACTTTCTTCCATTAATGCTTACAAAAAATAACCGTAACCATTTAAACACGGTAGCCGAAGGGTCTTTATTTCCCACATATAAAGAATTATTGAGCATAGGTTCAACCTTTTTTCTCACGGTCATCGCTTGGGTGTTTTTCAGGGCAGATACACTCACGGAAGCAATTCATTATTTAGATCTTATGTTTTCTTCTTCCTTCTTTACCGTGCCGTCTTTTATCACGCCTAAGGCATTTATGCTTTACACGACAATTCTTATTTGTTTATTCGTTGCTGTAGAGTGGGTGCAGCGAGATAAAAAGTTTGGATTGAGTATAGAAAATCTTAATCGGCCGGTTAGATGGATTATTTACACAACCGTAATTGGCGTGATCATCACGTTTGGTCAGTTTGGGGAATCTGAATTTATTTATTTCCAATTCTAATTTGAAACTCTTTATTCGACATATCATCCTTTTTTTAAGCATCGTTGCACTCCTTCATGTTGGGCTTGCATTTCTAGCAGATGTTACTACAGATGATTATTATTTAAAGTTTTCTAGTCCCAAACAAAGTTCATTAATTCTTGGAACATCGCGTGCAAAACAAGGCATAATACCTTCAGTTTTATCTTCTGCTATCGAAAACAAAACCCTCTCGTTCTTCAATTTTTCGTTTACCCTTAAAAGCTCTCCTTTCGGGCTGGTTTACTACAATGCCATAAAGGAGAAGGTCGATCTTGAATCCAAAGATGGTTGTTTCATTGTCACTGTAGATCCTTGGAGCATTAGTGAGAAGATTTCTGATGTCAACAAAACTCCTGATAGCCTTAGCGTTTTGTTTGGCCTTTCTGATTTTACTTCTAAACCCAACTTTAAATATCTGTTTAAACAATTCCCTCACGGGTGGGGCCGAATACTCTTAAACCGAATTGAAAAGCCCATTCTAAAATACTACAGTGGTCAACTCAACTCATCTATGACCGGTTCTTTCAGTGTGCTCGATCAAGACGGGTGGCTTGATGTTTATACATCTTTAGACAGCGCTTTTGTAAAACGAAAAGAGGTTGAGATGTTTAAAACATATCGTCATAAATCCATATATCGAACATGTTCTGAAAGCCGAATAGAATATCTAGACACGATAATCGAGTTCCTTGCAAACCACGGAGATGTCTATCTCGTCCGATTACCCGTTCATAAAGAAATGCGATCTATAGAGCAGCAATACATGCCCGATTTTAATCAAAAGATCTCAAAGGCACTTTTAAAATCTAAAGGTTATCTCGACTTCTCCACGCTCGATAATCAGTATAGATATACCGATGGAAACCATTTGACAAAAACATCCGCCGGAGAGGTAACACAAGATATTGGTAAGTGGATAAGTGGCTTGGCGGACGAATAAATCCGTACTTTTATCCATAATCTATTATTATCCATCATCTATGTCTGTGTCCGCAACACCCTATACTTTCCTCGATAAACGTAAACTAAATAACATTTGGTTTGTCGTTGCGACATGCCTCTTTACCATCTGTTTTCCTGTTCCTTCTATCCTAGCCCAAGCCCCACCCTACACTATTCTGACAACTTCTGATGGTGCGGCTCCAGGAGTCGTTGTTATGGCGCCAGTTCAAAATGCAAATCAAATATATCTCTGCGCATTCGATGAAGATGCTGAGCTGGCTTTTAGTGCACACACACCAGCACGAGGATTTATTTTCGAGCCTTGGGGAGATGATGAATTTGTTGTTTACAATTACTTAATACGCAAATGGGTAATCTTAGACCAAAACCTAACGCCCACAGATACTCTGGGGCTTAGTATGGTCCCAGAAACTGATTATCATGATGTGCACAGGTTTGAAGATGGGTCGTACCTATTTGTTGTAAATGAAAAAGTAGTCAAGGATTTAACCAGCTATGGAGGATATGAATTCGCAGAAGTAATACAGCCTTTCATGATACATATGGACGTGGATGAAAACATATTACGTGAATGGCATGGGCTCGATCATATCCCTGTTAACGCGGGTAGTTATCTAGACTTTGAACTCGTAGATTATCTACATTGGAACGCCTTTGATGTTGACTCTCTTGGAGGCATCTTAATGAGCTTTCGAAACATTAGCACTATCGTTAGGCTAAGTCCTGTGGACTGGTCAATCGATTGGAAACTGGGTGAGTATGAAAATGATTTTCAAATAGACGATCCCGATTGGGGAAGTTTTTTCAAGCAGCACGATGTAACTGATCTTGGGGGTAATCGGATTCTTCTATTCGATAATAATTTATCTACTTTTTGGGGTCAACCTGGTTATTCTAGGGTCGTAGAATATGAACTCGATACCGTTGCAATGACTGCAACTAAGGTCTGGTCTTACTCACACCCTGACGAAATATATACCCCAGCACAAGGCAGTGTTCAGCGTTTAGAAAATGGAAATACTCTAATCGCATGGGGAAACGCAAACGCGGGTCAGTTTGCTGGCACAATAATTACTGAGGTAAACGATCAAAATGAAATTGTTTGGGAAATTCAACTCGGACAATTCTTTACCGTATATCGAGCTCGAAAAATTCCTTTATCTGAAATTCAAGGGTGTGCTGACAATAGCGCGCTTAATTACAACAGCGGTGTATTGGTCGATGATGGTTCGTGTTATTTCGGATCGGATCAAGATGGTGACGGCATGCTTGATTCTGAAGGGGATTGTGACGATACCGACGCTTCTATTTACCTCGGCGCCCCTGAAATTCCTAACGACGGAGTAGATCAAGACTGTGATGGGTCAGATTTTATTTTCATCCCAGATTGTACAAATTCAGAAGCTTCAAACTTCAATCCATCAGCCACCGTTGACGATGGATCATGTGTAATACTTATCGTTCTTAGAGTCGATATGTTCCTAAATGGTGGAGCTGCATCTCTTGTAACAGAATTTAGTACAATACCTGGTGAACCGATAAGCTTCGGAGTGTATAAGTTTGAAATTCTGGCGCCTGAAGGAGAGTTTCTGTATCGATATATGGATGACAATTCTATTCAAGAGTTAGATGAAAGATCAATATTCATCAGTAGCCCAATGTCCTTAGACGCAGTGTGTTTTAACAGCCCGAGTAACTGCCCTGGTTGCACCAACCCTGAGTTTTATGAATTTAATCCTTATGCAACTTCAGACGCTTTCATGTGTCAAACTACTGCCGCAATTGGATGTACTTATAGCGAAGCCTTAAACTTCAATTCAACAGCAAATATTGATGATGGTACTTGCTTGTTTGCTGACGTTTCAAATGACAGCTGTCCGGGAGATTTGAACCTTGACGGTACAGTAGGATCTGATGATCTGTTGATTTTCTTAATGGAGTGGGGAACAATTTGTTTTTAAGAAATTCCTGCAAGCAACCCATTTCATAGCTATTTCGTTATGATATTGACCTTCTATTTATTATATTATTAGCTTATGTATACTTCTATGATTAAAAGACTCTTACCCACCTTTGCTCTGTTATTTGCTCTGTTATTTGCTCCATGCGGTTTTACTTGGAGTCAAGCTGCGCCACCTACGAACATTCACCTTTCTGAACTCCAAACCTGGTTGCAAAGCAATTGGTTTGACGGTTATCACAGTGGCCTAGGATATAATGAGGCGAGAAAACAAATGTATGGATATGTTGATATTTCTGGAGGCCAAATAGAGTGCGTTTACACTGGATTCACTCAATCTGGAGGATATGTGACATATCCCAATCCAATGAATGCCGAGCATCTGGTTCCACAGAGTTTTTTCGGGTCCTCAGAACCTATGAAATCCGACATTCATATCCTTAAACCTTGTCACGGTTCTGCAAACAGTGCGCGAAGTAATAAGCCGTACAATGACGTAATAGATAGTCAGGCTCAGTGGTATGGTACCGTAAACAACTCATATACCTCACAAGGAAGTGCCCCGAGCAATTCTGATGTTTGGTCTGAAAGTTCAGGAGGTGATTGGGAGCCTAGAGAAGATCGCAAAGGTGACGTTGCTCGAGCTGCTTTCTACTTCTATACCATGTACCCAGATGGAGCAGGGGATATAACAGAGATGGGGCCTACTGATATTTTATATCAATGGCATCTCGATGATCCCGCTGATGCAACTGAAATATCTCGCAATGACAAGGTCGAGTCTCAACAAGGAAATAGAAATCCATATATCGACTACCCCGATCTAGTTTACAACGCATGGCTTTGGGAGGCAGGAACATCTGACACTCAGGGGCCTAGTTTTTCTGGCACACCTAGTTTAGTGAATGTCCCTTGTGATGATCTCAACGCTTTTAATGATATAACGGCAAGTCCATCCGACCCTTGCACTCCTGTAACCTTAAGTTATAATGATATTAATACAGGGTTGGGATGCACCGGTGGAAACATAACACGTACGTATTCAGCAATCGATGGATGTGGAAACGTCAGCACATTCACTCAGACAATTTCTTTTACAGATAGCACTCCTCCAATATTTACCTATGTCCCTGAGGATATCACAACAACATGCGATAGCGAATTGACTGATTTAGGTAGTGCTACTGCATCTGACAACTGTTCACAGGTAAATATTTCAATTGACGTCGTTCTCGTGGGAGGGCCATGCCCTGCCGCTTATGAAGTTCACCGAACTTTCTCATCCTTCGACGATTGTGGAAACACCTCTTCTGCGCTCCAAATAATCTACGTCGAAGCCTCCATTGTAGTTGGTTGTCCGGAAGACGTCGATGGTGACGGGGCTGTCACTGTAAGCGACCTTCTAGCCATTCTTAGTGAATTCGGTTGCTCAACGGGCTGCCAATACGATATCAACCAAGATGGGATTGTAGGTGTGGGGGATATTCTTGAAGTCCTTGCGGCTTTCGGTGACGCTTGCTAAAATTATAGGTTACTCGATGCAACGAATTTCATTTTAGTGCGTCTTTCATCTGACTAAATCTGTCATCAAAACTACCGTAATGAAACAATTTTCTTTACTTTTTGCGACTCTTACTCTCGCATTCTCTTCTCTTTCAGCCCAAACTCCTTGCGTTGACGGCATGTCAGCAGGCTACCCATGTTCAAACGTGGATTTTCTATCATTTACAGCTGGATCAACTCTCGGCGGTGGTGACATGAATGATGTCTGGGGTTGGACCGACCCCGTTTACGGTACAGAATACGTTTTACTCGGAAGGACCTCTGGAACATCTTTTGTTGATATTTCCGATCCAGTAAACCCTCTTTATTTGGGAAATCTACCTGCTTCAGGTTCAAATTCTTTATGGAGAGATATTAAAGTGGATGGCAACTTTGCGTATATCGTTTCTGAGGCTAGCGGCCACGGAATGCAGATTTTTGATCTCACAAAACTTAGAAATGTCGTTAATCCGCCTGTTACATTTTCAGAAGATGCTCATTACTCGGGCTGGGGAAATGCTCACAACATTGTGATTAACGAGGCCAGTGACAGGGCTTACGGAGTAGGCACAAGCACTTCTAGCGGAGGTCTTCACATTGTAGATATCTCAAATCCTTTAAACCCAGTGATTATGGGTGACTTTGCAAGTGATGGATACACTCATGATGCTCAGGTTGTAAACTACATAGGTCCGGACGCAACCTATGCAGGTAGTGAGATTGCTTTTGCATGTAATGAGAATTCCATTACTGTTATTGATGTTACCGACCCTACGGATGCCGTTCAATTAAGCAGAACGACATACAACTCTCAATACACTCACCAGGGCTGGCTCACAGAGGATCACAAGTATTTCCTAAGTGGTGACGAATTGGACGAGAACTACAACGGGGTAAATACAACTACGTTTATTTGGGATGTGCAAGATTTGAACGCGCCATTTCTTATGGGAACATTTGTCTCTAGCACACCTGCTATTGATCACAATTTATACATTAAAGACAATCTTTGCTATCAATCAAATTACCGAGCTGGATTGCGTATCGCGAGCCTAGATAATATCGCAAGTGGGATCATGACGGAAGTGGGCTACTTTGATGTTTACCCTTCAAGCGATGCTGCCGGATTTAATGGCACATGGTCTAACTACCCGTACTTCGCTTCTGGAGTAGTTGCCATTTCACACATCGAAGAAGGGCTGTTTTTAGTGAGCTTGTCTGGAGCCATCAGCGACCTAGGTTGTACAGATCCAACAGCATGCAACTATGCCCCCGATGCGATTGAAGACAATGGATTGTGTGCAGAAAATGATGTCTGTGGAGTCTGTGGTGGAAACGGGTCCTCTTGTTCAGGCTGTACGAATACCAGTGCTTGTAACTATGATCCAACTGCAACGATTGATGATGGCTCTTGCATTATCGGTGGAACAGGTATAACTGTTACTGTTGGTGGTGGAACATGGGACCAAGAAATATCTTGGTTTATTGCTCAAGAGGATGGTGAGGTGATCGTTGATGGAACAACAGGGAGTGTAGATGTATGCATGGGTAACGGTTGTTATACTTTAGTAATGCATGACAGTTATGGAGATGGATGGAATGGTGCTGTTTATACAATCACGAGTACACTCTCTGGTGAGGTCATTGGTTCAGGGGACCTTGATTCAGCAGCCAGTGGTGACGGATCATATTATGGCGAAGACACCTTCTGCATTAGTGGTGGTGAGCCTGACGTTCCTGGATGTACAGACACAACCGCCTGTAACTACGACTCGACAGCTACTTTAGATGATGGTACATGCGATTACGAAAGTTGCACTTGTCCCAGCGATGTAAATAGCGATGGATCTATAACTGTGGCTGACATCCTTATTGTTCTAAGTGAATTTGGGTGTACTTCAGCCTGTACAGCAGATGTTGATGGGGATGGTTCTGTGACGGTAGCTGATGTGCTTTTAGTACTCAGTGCGTTTGGGAGTCTTTGCTAGGGAGACAATCTCTTTTTGCAGAACTTTTTTACCGATTTCAGATGTGCTCCCCCTCTACTTACGCAACCTTATCGGGGTTCTTTTCTCTGACGTGTTGAGCGATAGGAATTGGCGTTCCGTCATCGTCTAGTCTCACAAAAATGAGCCGTGTCGTACATACGTCTGCCTCCTCGTGGCTATACACATTGAACTTCCTGGCATTCACCTGAACAGTAATGCTCTTGTTCCCAATACTCACAATCTCTCCATAAATCTTGATGAGATTGTTTTCCTTCACGGGCGATTTAAAAAGAACTTCCTCCATCTTAAGAGTCACCATGTTGGGGCAGTGACAAATTTCATTCACAAAAGCGACAGCAGATTCATCTACCCAGCCCAGCATAGTTCCTCCAAATAGATTGTTATGCACCCCCAAATCATTTTTTTTACAAACCTTCGTAGCAAGTAGTTTCATATCTTAATCGTTGATTTTTGTACGCCCATTGTTCTTTATTGGAAGCATCATCTGATAGGCTAAATCATCTGACTTTTTATCATCGGCAACATCCAATCCATACACAATATCCTCTACATCCCCGTATTCAAACGTTCCGAAAATACGGTCCCAAATAGAAAAGATATTCCCGAAATTCCTATCCGTCCATGGCTCCTCGAAGTGGTGATGGAATTTGTGTGTGTTGGGCGAAATGATCACCCAGCTTATTGCCTTATCTACAGCTAAGGGCAGTCGGATATTTGAATGGTTGAAGTATGTGAAGGCAATTGTGAGGATTCTGTAAAACAAATAAAAGGCGAGGGGAGCTCCCATTATAAAAACCGCAAGAACAGCAAAACTCTCTCTGGTAATAAAATCAAGTGGGTGCAGTCTGGTCCCTGTTGTAGCATCCACATGTGTATCGCTGTGGTGGACCAAATGAATCCTCCACAAAGGCTTCACTCTGTGAACTGTAATATGAGCCAAGTATTGTGAAATTAAATCAAAGGCCATTACCGCAACGAGGAGTTCTACCCACAATGACCATTCAACTTGATTTAACAGCCCCCATCCTGTAGCTTCAATCCATGTAAACAACCCGAGCGTTAGCAATCCGAATATTGCATTTATGATGATTAGAGTTGCTAGAAAAACCAAATTCGTTCTCGTGTGCGCCCAACTTCTATACCCACCTCTAAATAGTGGTCTTATCATTTCAACTCCTAGAGCTGCAGATAAGCATATAAAAATCCAAACCAATTTATGCCAGGACTGCAATCCCTCAAAAAACACCATCAAATTTTCCATAATGCGAAATTTACAATGAATTAAATTGTAATTTAGTCTCTATGAAAATATTAGTATCCTTCACATTAAATCTTCTTTGTATCTGTGGCTTAATTGCCCAGCCAACAATAAATTGGACAAGCCCCACAGAAGTGGCAACTGAAGAGTTTGGGAATAGGTGCTCGCGAATAGGCCTTAACACCTTAGGGAATCCCATGGTTCTTCACGGGAAATCTGGTGATAACGCTGGGCTTTACCTGTCAATCATGACGGAAGGAGAATTCGGAATTCCCATCCTCGTGACCCCAGAAACGAATCTCTACCTATCTGAAGCCGAAGGGCCACGCATGGCCGTTTCAGGAGACCGTATTGCCGTTAGCTATCAAGTTTCCGGTGAATGGGCTACTGGTGCTTATGTCGTGCTTTCTGATGACGGCGGGATGACCTGGGGGACTCCATACCCTCTTGCTCCCAATGCAACTGTTGACCATTTCGATCCTGTAGTTGCCTTTGACGGCAATAACAACCCTTGGGTAGGTCTCAAATGGGGAGTTAACCCCACTTTAGAGGGAATCCTCCTCTTCAATACTGAAACCGATTCCTTCGACCCGGCAATAAATGGAGTCAATCCATCTTCAAACCTTATCGTTTGCGAATGTTGTCCCTCAAACACGTTTTTTCAGGATGGGGTTTATTACAATGTCGTGAGAAACAGCGCGGACAATATCAGAGACTTTTGGCTGATCGCCTCACAAGATGGATCAAATTGGACAGATGCGGTAGATATTGACCCTTCGGATTGGACTATGTCAAGCTGTCCTGGTTCAGGTGCCTCATCAACCATCATGGACGACGGTACTCTCGTGAGTTGTTTTATGTCTGCCCCAGAGGGAAGTAGGGTATACTGGTCTACTGTAGATGTCGCCACTTTAACTTTCCAAGAATCTGACAAAATTGACCCTTTAAGCACGTCA
>Ga0308019_10001714_pt1 | contig 12934 bp, 11 predicted proteins | sample Neamet284_FD_203135 | JGI IMG/M metagenome (GOLD analysis project Ga0308019, IMG submission 203135) | Marine microbial communities from water near the shore, Antarctic Ocean - #284 | ecosystem: Environmental > Aquatic > Marine > Unclassified | place: Southern Ocean | collected 2014-10-01 | reverse complement strand
GGTATTTGTAACTAAAGATTCTCAATAGATTAAATATATATTATTTATAATGAACCCAATTGAGGCACAAATTTTGGGTAGCATATTGGTAGCACGAAATGCTAATATATAGTTAGTAATCAACTAAATAACGCTACCTAGGAAATAAGGTAAAAAGAAGTTTTTACCGTCAAGAAAAGATAGTAGCGGAGGAGGGATTTGAACCCCCGACACCCGGATTATGATTCCGATGCTCTAACCAGCTGAGCTACTCCGCCATTTAATTATCTATAATAAAGCCTTTAAAATTAGTTCATATTATTATTTTTATTCAAACAATTTTGTACTACTTATTTATTAATTATCTATTAATTTCAGCCGGATTTATAGCGGTTAATTGTCGTTATTATTTATTTAAATGTATCGTTTGAGGAGTATAAATGTATAATTCAATTGAAGAGTTCATGGCTCATATAGAGTCTAAAAATCATGGAGAGAAGGAATTTCATCAAGCTGTAAGTGAAGTCGTCGAGTCTTTGTGGGACTTCCTCCAAGATCATCCTGATTATGTTCATGCAAAGATTTTAGAAAGAATCACTGAACCTGAACGAGTATTAATGTTTCGTGTTCCATGGCGTAATGATAGAGGTGAAGTAGAAGTTAATCGTGGGTTTCGTGTCGAATTTAACTCGGCAATTGGTCCTTATAAGGGAGGCCTTCGTTTCCATCCTTCAGTTAATTTAGGAATTTTAAAATTTTTAGGCTTTGAACAAGTTTTTAAAAATAGCTTAACAACTTTACCTATGGGCGGCGGAAAAGGTGGCTCTGATTTTGATCCAAAAGGTAAATCAGATAATGAGGTAATGAGTTTTTGCCAATCTTTTATGACTGAATTATCGCGCCATATTGGTCCAGATACTGATGTCCCCGCTGGAGATATTGGAGTTGGAGGTCGTGAGATTGGTTATATGTTTGGTCAGTATAAGCGTATACGTAATGAATTTACAGGTATTTTGACCGGCAAAGGTCTTAACTGGGGCGGAAGCTTAATTCGTCCTGAAGCTACTGGATATGGGTGCGTATACTTTGCAGAAGAGATGCTGAAAACAAAAGGTGAGTCTTTTCAAGGTAAAACGGTAACAATCTCTGGCTCTGGCAATGTCGCTCAGTATGCAACTGAAAAGGTTAATGACTTAGGTGGGAAAGTGGTTTCTTTATCAGATTCTGGCGGTACGATTCATGATCCTAGCGGTATAGACAAAGACAAGTTAGCTTACGTATTAGAGCTGAAAAATGTAAAACGCGGTAGAATAAAAGAATACATCGATAAGTTTGGTGGTACATTTTTAGAGAACGAGCGTCCTTGGGGTATACCTTGTGATGTTGCATTACCTTGTGCTACTCAAAATGAAATATCTAGCTTAGATGCTAAAACCTTAATTAAAAATGGGTGTGAAGCCGTAGCTGAAGGCGCAAACATGCCATCAGAGACTGATGCAGTTGAAGTGTTTTTGAAAAATAAAATTCTTTTTGGCCCTGGGAAAGCTGCGAATGCAGGAGGGGTGGCTGTCTCTGGTTTAGAAATGAGTCAAAATTCTAGCCGAATTTCATGGACAAGAGAAGAAGTAGACCAAAAGCTTCGTGGAATAATGCAAAGTATTCATACTGCTTGTGTGACTCATGGTAAAAATGGTGATTTCACAGATTATGTAAAAGGTGCAAATATAGCAGGATTTATTAAAGTGGCTGATGCCATGATGGATCAAGGTGTTGTTTAAATTAGTATAATATAAACATTGTAATTAAGCCCTGTTTCTTCATCAAGGAATGGGGCTTTTATATACCGGAGGCCTCATGCTCGTCCATAGCTTCTTGGACTGGAGTTATTGGTTTAATAATAGTACCTTCGCCGGTTTCGCCATCAATGGTTACAGTTAGGTTCTCTTCTAATCTTATCCATTTAATATATTTAGTAACAGCCATCTTTTTTTGCTTTTTAAGCCAGTCAATATCTAAAAAGTCCTTTTTCTTTTTGTGATTAAGTGCGAAGTAACCAATGCGCATTGATGTTACATTTTGGAAAAAATGGCTTCCAAAAGAGGGATCTACCGGAAAATCTTCCATTCCAAGCTCAATAATCACTTTTGCTTTAGATATTTGATCCCATTCAACTGGAACACCTAACCAAGGATCTGCGGAACCCCATCTACCAGGACCAATTAAAATAAATTTTTCATCGTCGGGCATTTTATTATTTATATGTTCAATATCTTTTGCAATTGTTTGCGTTTGGGAAGCGTCAAATGTCTTTGGGTCAACTATAATAATATTTTGAATGTTTTGAATTAAACCGTTTCCTAAAGCTACTGAACTTTTACAAAAAACATCATTTTTGTTTATTGAATTAAATTTTTGAACACGCTCAAGACCTCCTATTACCATTGGCTTTATTTGAAGTAGGCAAAATTCATTTCTTTTATTTGGATCTTTATGCATATTAATAGCGAATTCTATTTCGATGGGGCATCCTAAGGCATCTTTCCCCATTTTTAAAACATCAATTAGAATATCCGGAATAGGTGCTGAGTTCCATTTTAAAAAAGAAGGAAAGGTTATGACTCTCGTTCCAGAATGACGTAGTGAATTTCGCAAAACATTATCCGTATCAGATATGACGCTTCCAGACCAATGTAGCTCACCGTCTTTTTCTGCTACAGATAAATCAAAAGCTGAAGTGTTCTCTTGTTCTCCATTTTTAAGTAGCCGAATTCCTTTTTCTAAGTCTAAAGCATAAAATTGATTTTGTGAATTATCAATCGTTGATCTGATTGAAAAATATTGAGGTATGATTGCTGGGTATTTAGGTGAAAATCTCAATGATTTTTCCCCTTCTGCAATTGTTCTACCTAGTCCAAGAGCTAGATGAGCAACACCTTCTTCTCTCTTCATATAAGATACTGGATAATAATTAAAGCTTTGAGCAGAACCACTAGCTGTAGGGTAAAATAATGATTTATGTTCATTGCCAATTAGTTCCATTATTATAACTGCCATTTTTTCTTCTTCATGGTGATGAACGGAGTTCTCTATAAAAGACTTTGGTCCTTTGAGGTACGTAGAGGCATATACAAGTTTAATAGCTTTAGTTAGTTGCTCTAGTCGCGTAATCTTTGCTTTGTTTGAATTAGGAAGCATATAAGTTGCATACATTCCAGCTAACGGTTGGTATTGTGAATCTTCTAGTAAACTTGATGACCTGACGGCAATTGGGTATTTTACTTCTGAAAGGTACTTTGTGAGAGTGCCGATGAGCTCTTTTGAAAGAGTACCTTTTAGAAAAGTTTTTATAATAGCTTTGTCAGATTTTTTACCAGAGAAGGCTATCTTCCAGAGTTTATTATTATCCATGAAGCGATCAAATTCATCAGTTCCAATAACCGCGATTCTAGGTATACGTAACTTTATGTCTTTGTATTTTTGACCAATTTTAGAATCAGATAATAAGTTTATAGCGAAAGCTAAGCCCCTTGCTTTCCCCCCCAATGATCCTGTAGTCAGTCTTACAAAATTTAAACTTTCGTCCTTAATAGTTGGTGAATATTGAACAATCCGGCCTTCATGGTGAGCCTGAAGACCAATATCAACTTCTTCAATTATTAGTTTACGTAAATCGCCTAAATCCTTAAAATCATTGATTTTAAGAGGTCTAATATTTGAAGCTATTGAAAACTCACCTCTTACAGCCAACCAATTAGAAAAATGATTTTTTGAAGCATGAAATTCGAGCGTTTTATCTGGGATTTTACTTAGAGAGTGCTTTAATGTCTTTAAATTGCTTGCCCTGGCTATTTCTTTACTTTGTTTATTTCTAAAAATAAAATCACCAAAGCCAAAGTTATTTGCTATAAAGTACTCTAGGTCTTGAAGTAGTGTTGGCGATTTTTTATGAATGAATGAAGCATTGATAGCTTTAGCATCAGCCTTATGATAAGAGTTTGTAGATTGGAGTATTATTGGCATATCAGAATCTTTCTCACGAATATACTCGGCAAGTTTGACACCCGCATTATCATTTAATTCACCATTTTTTGGAAAACGGACGTCTGATATAAAGCCTAGAATATTGTGACGAAATTCATCATAATATTCCTGTGCTTCTTCATAAGTAGATACAAGGATAATTTTGGGTCTAGCTCTAAATAGTAAAAGTTTATCAGTATCTGATAAACTTTTATCGATCAAATTCCGAGCGTGCATAAGGGCTGTTCTATAAATTAAAGGTAGTATAATTGAATAGTAGCGAGGATTGTCTTCTACGATAATTATAGCTCGAATATCAGCGATATTATAATCGCGTCTTAAATTCATTTTATCTTCAATATTTTTTATTATAGCAGGAAATAGATTGGCATTGCCAGACCATATAAAAACTTTATCTATAATTTTTGCCATTCTTTCTTTTGGTAAAGAGGTAATCTCTGATTCATCAAAAGCAAGTAGGACAATTGGCTTATCTGGGTATTCAGCTTTTACTTTCTCGCCAAAAGTGATTGGATCCATATCTGAGATGCGCATCATTACTATTACAAGATCATAGCTTCTATCTGAAAGCATTTTTAACCCTAAGTTTGCATTTTTAGCATGCCAAACACGGGGTGCATATGAAAGATTCATGCCTAGATATTCATATAAAATCTGTTGAGTTAATCGACCATCCTCTTCAAGGATAAAAGAATCATAAGAACTCGCTACAAGTAGTATCTCATGAATTCTATGGAGCATTAGATCTTGGAAATTAATCGATGGTTTTGTGTCTTCACGCATAATTGGCTTGTAATATTACTTCCTCTAATAGTTGATATAAATACAATTCATTTATCATTATTATATTTAAGAACGTCTTCAAAGTATATATAGTATGAATGTAAATTTGCAATTCATAATTCGATTAATAATAATATTTTTCGTATAAAAAACGTAATTAAGTAAAAGAACAATACAGAAATGGTAAGGCCAATTGTTAAAAAATCTTAAGTCATTTGATCTTAAAGAAAAGCGCGTGCTGATTAGAGTGGACTTTAATGTTCCAGTTGAAGATGACAAAGTTTTAGATGATTTTCGTATTGAGTCAGCTATCCCAACAATTCAACATTGTTTAAAAGAAGGTGCAAAAGTGATTCTAATGTCACATTTTGGAAGACCTCAAGGGCAGCGAGACAAAAAACTTAGCTTAATGCCCGCTGGTGAGAAATTAGCGGATTTACTTGAGATGCCAATTAAATTTTCTGATGATTGCATATCTGAGGATTCTCACGATGTGACTTTAGGGCTTAGAGCTGGAGAAATTCATCTTCTTGAAAATTTAAGGTTCCATATTGAAGAAACTAAAAATGATCAATATTTTTCTATGAAATTAGCAAAGCACGGTCAGATATATATCAACGATGCTTTTGGGACAGCTCATAGGTCGCATGCTTCGAACGCTGGAGTAACTAAGCATTTTAATCAAAAGGGTATGGGGTTTTTGGTTGAATCAGAGTTGGAATACTTATCTGAAGCAATGAAGAAGCCAAATAAGCCATTAACTTTAATTTTAGGTGGAGCAAAGATTGGTACAAAAATTGATCTTATAAATCGATTTATACAAAAAGCAGATAACATTCTTATTGGTGGGGGAATGGCTTTTACTTTTTTAAAAGCAAAAGGAAAAGATATTGGTGGGTCGCTTGTTGATTTATCAATGTTACCTGTTGCAAAAAATATTTTAGCAAATGCTCGAGGGAATACTAAAATCTTTTTTCCAAAAGATTTTATTTGCGCTAATTCAATGAATGATAGTGCGAAAAGTTCTGTCGAACTTGCAGGTAATATTCCAAACAATTTAATGGGTTTAGATATTGGCCCAGCTTCAATTGAGCATTTTTCTAATATTATTAATTCTTCGGGGACAATATTATGGAATGGCCCTATGGGAGTATATGAAATAGAGGGTTTTGATTTAGGAACTATTGGCATAGCTGAAAGTATTGGTGTTGCAAAGAAAAATGGTTGCACAGCTATAATTGGGGGTGGTGACTCAGCTGCAGCAGTTAAAAAGTTCGGCCTTATGAATAATTTTAACCATATTTCAACTGGTGGTGGTGCTTCTCTATCTTTATTGTCAGGAAACCCTTTACCTGCGATTTTTTCATTGGAGCTTTAAATCAAAAATAAACCGATCATCGCTGGTAATTGGAAGATGCATAAAACAAATGCGGAAGGTTTGTCATTCATTAGTGAAATTGAAAATCGAATATTGGATAAAGTTAATGCAGAGGTTATATTCTGCCCGCCCTTTACATCGCTCTTTTCCATAGTTAATTCAATAGCTTCATCATCTTTCAGTGTTGGTGCGCAAAATGTTCATAATGAATCTCAAGGTGCTTTTACTGGTGAAATTTCAGTAAATATGCTAGAGTCAATTGGAGTTAAATATGTTATTTTAGGCCACTCAGAACGTAGAAGCCTTTTTAGTGAATCAGACCTTATGGTCAATAATAAGATCCATTCAGTTAAAAAAAGTAAGATTACTCCATTACTATGTATAGGCGAAACCCTTGAAGCACGTTTTGCTAATGAGACGAGGAATGTTTTAAAAAAACAAATTGAGTCTAGCCTAAAAGGGCTAGTTGATGTAAAGCCGGAAAGTATTGTGATAGCTTATGAGCCTATATGGGCAATTGGAACTGGTGAGAATGCTACAGTTGAGCAAATAGAGGAAGCTCATTTTGATATCAAATCAAATTTGAGGAATCTGTTTGGAGATAATGGTTCTAAAATTCGTATAATTTATGGTGGATCTGTTAACGAGGCTAACGCGGAATCTTTAATAAAGATAAAAAATGTTGATGGATTCTTAATTGGTGGGGCAAGTTTAAAGGTAGATAGTTTTTGCAAAATTATAGAAATAGTTGAAAAATTTTATTAATAGAGGTTATTTATGCTTGGTTTTCTAATTACTCTTCACTCAATTATTAGTGTATTATTAGTCACTGTTGTTTTAATGCAAGCTAGTCAAGGTGGCGGATTAGCCGGTTCTATAGGCGGTCAAACATCTAATGCTATTTTTGGTGGCCGTAGCACAGCAACGGCTTTGAGTAAAGTCACTACTTATTTAGCAGTGGCTTTTATGGGTTTAGCTTTATTGATAAGTCTAATAGGTAGACCTTCTTCTGGTGGTGCTAGTTCAGTTATTGAAAAAGCTCAAGAAGAAGGAACTTTTGATAGTTCAATTGAAACGCTAACTCTACCTTCTGATCCAATACCACAAAAGGAAAATAATTAATTGACCTTTAGCCGAAGTGGTGGAATTGGTAGACACGCAGGCTTGAGGGGTCTGTGGGGGAAACCCTGTGCCGGTTCGAGTCCGGCCTTCGGCACAACAATCTAAAATGAGGAATATATAGAGATGTTTAAGAAAAGTTTGATCTTATCCATATTAATGGGTTCTCTTTTTGCGCAATCACCAGATCAATTATATAAGACGGCTCAAGCGAGCTTAGATGCAGGGCAGGTTTCAAAAGCTGAAATAGAATTTAAAGAAGCTCTTGAAGCTGACCCAACATATGCACCTGCATATTTAGGTCTTGCTCATGTAGCAATTCGTAAAGGCGACTTGAAACAAGCAGGCACTTCTCTAAAAGACGCAATTGAAGCAGATCCCGAGAATAAAGTTTTTCGAGATGAATTTGAAACCATGAATGAGCTTAATACATTAATGAGTAAAGGTATTCGTTCCATGAAGAATGGAGATGCGGATAATGCCTTTGAATCTTTTAGAGTAGCTTATGAAAAATTCCCAAACTATCCAGAATCAGTTTTTAATATGGGATTAACTCATTTTAGGAAAAAAGAGTTTTCTGAAGCAGTTGGTTATTTCCATAAAACATTAGATATAAATCCGGAACATCAAACTGCCTCAGCTGCAATTAAAAATGTTGCAAAGAATTATTTTAATAGTGGAAATAAATCATATAAAAGAGGTGATCTTGAAGGTGCCTTAACCTCTTACGATGAAGTTTTAAAGGTTGATGTCTCATTTTATCAAGCCTACTATCAAATAGGCGTTATACAATCTAAAATGGGTGATAAAGGATTAGCTGTTTCTTCATACGAAAAAGCACTGGAGGTTAATCCTCAGTTTTACAAAGGTTATTTTGCTCTAGGATTAGCAAAAAGTGCGATGAATGATGTGAAAGGTGCAATAGCTGCCTTAGAATCAGCTGTGGATATTAATCCAGGTTATGATAAAGCATACGGTGCTATGGGTGATATATACATCAATTCTAAGAATCACGAAAAAGCGAAAAAAGTTTTAAATACGGCTATCACTGTTAATCCAAAATATGCAAAAGGATATGCAAACCTTGGTATTGTGCATGTTGAGGAAAAAAATTGGGAACAAGCAGTTTCCTCTCTTTCGATGGCTGTAGCACTAAACGAGAAAGATGCTATGAGTTTCTTTCGTTTGGCGGGTGCAGAAAATGCAACTAGTAATTGTGATGGTGCAAGAAATGCCGCCAGAAGTAGCACTGAATTAAAGAATAGGTTTGGTGGGGCATGGTTTGAACTTGGGATTGCTGAATGGTGCTCAGGTAAAGGCAATAAGACAGCTTCTATTAATGCTTTTGAAAAGGCTCGAAATGATAGGGCATGGAGAAAAATGGCAGAATATGAAATTGACAAGGTCAAAAACCCTCAAAAATATGAAAATTAGTTTTTTCTAATTATTAAGTGATGATTAAAGCTATAATATTTGACCTTGATAATACTTTATTAGACTTTATGAAAATGAAGCAGTTTTCGGTAAAAGCTGCTATAACGGCAATGAACGAAGCTGGCCTTAATGTAGATGAGGTAGAAGCTTATAATGATATTTTTAAATTATATGAAACTAATGGTTGGGAAAACCAGCAAGTCTTTGATGATTACCTAAACCAAACAATAGGCAAGGTAAGCAATAAAATTTTAGCAGCTGGGATTGTCTCTTATCGACGAGCTAGAGAAGCTACATTATTAGTTTACCCAAATGTAAACAAGACGTTAATTCAATTAATTAAGATGGATATAAAACTTGCTGTAGTCTCTGACGCTCCAAGTCGGGAAGCTTGGATGAGATTATATTATTTAAATTTGCATCATGTATTTGATACTGTATTAACCTATGATGACTCAAAGGAACGTAAACCTTCACCAAAACCTTTTGAAATGGCTCTTAATATTTTAAATGTTAATTCAGAAGAAGCCTTGATGATTGGAGATTGGCCTGATCGAGATGTGGTGGGAGCTAAGAAAATAGGAATGAAAACTATTTTTGCACGTTATGGTGATACTTTTGGTACCATTGATTCTGGCGCAGATTGGGATGTGAATGATATTTACGAAGTTGTTAATATAATAAAGGGATTGAACAACGAATAATCCAACTATCGGTACAGATATTGTTTCTGTTCAACGTATTGATCAATTGTTAGAAAAACATGGTGATCGATTTAAAAATAAAACTTTTACCAGTAAAGAGATTGATTACTGTAATGCAAAGCAATCACCTTCAATGCATTTTGCTGGTCGTTTTGCAGCCAAAGAAGCAGTAAAAAAATGTATATATAGCTCTGGCTATGAGCAACAACTTGGCTTCAATAAAATAGAAATCTTAAATGATGTCAATGGTGTCCCAATAGTTTCAATGATTAAAGAAATTTCTTATAAAGAAATAAAAGTAAGTATATCTCATGAAAGTGACTATGCGATTGGAATGGCTATTCTTTTTTTATAGATGAACTTTTGCAAAATAGAGAAGCCATGCGAACTAGATGAAATAGCAAAAGTAATATTCTCTAGTTTTTACACTCATAGAAAACGCAGGTAAATAAATTGCTTCTTTTGTTGCATGGAAAACAAAAGGGTGCGTTAATTCTACAGTTAGTCCTAGCCTTGAAACTGTTGGCTTAGGAGATTTATTGACGAGAATTATTGCTTCTTTTAGTGCACGAGAAAATGTCATAGAAGACGTAATTAAAATAGGAATGTTTATTCATGGGAAAGCAGGCCATCAATGAGCTGTCTAAATAAGTTAATATGGAATAATTTAAAGTGATTTACTGAATAAAGTAGCTAAATTTCCATCAAATTATGAATCCTAAAATATTTCGCTTATTACTTTTAATCTATATGATGATTATACTTAGTGTATCTTCTTTACCTGGAGAAACTTTACCTAAAACATGGTTATTAAATTGGGATAAACTTATTCATTTTACTGAATATTTTATTTTAGGTATTTTATTAATGAAGAGTATGAATACTGTTTCTTCTAAAATGTTACTTATTATTATACCATTTGGGCTTTTTTTTGGTTTAATGGATGAATATTTACAGTCTTTTATATCGGGTCGATTTTCAAGTGGTTGGGATGTTTTAGCTGATACTATTGGTGTAGCTATAGGTTCTCTACTTGCTCTTGGAAATAATAAGAATGATTAAAAAATTATTTATAAAAGATTTTGCTATCATTAGAAGATTGGAGATTCCTCTTCAGGATGGTTTAACTGTCATAACTGGTGAAACAGGTGCGGGAAAATCTATTTTATTAAAAGCTCTAAGCTTTGCTTTAGGTGCAAAATCGGATAAGACTTATGTTAGAAGCGGACAAGAACAATCTGTGGTTGAGGTAGAATTAAAAGCTGATAAAATCAATATATACCGTAGAATACTTAGTCGAGGTGGACGGGCTAGATCTTTTATTAATGATGAACCATTTAAGGATCTTGATTACAAATCCCTTGTGGGAGTTTTAGCTGATTTTCATGGTCAAAATGAGCAACAGTATATTTTGAATTCAAATACTCACATTGACTTTTTAGATCGTTTTTGCAATTCAGAAGATTTAGTTTCAAAACTTGAATCTATTTATTTAGATTTATCAAAAACAATTGAGTTATTAAGTGAAGTTAAAAAGAAGCAATCATCTGCCTCTAATCAAAGAGAGTTATTAAAGTTTCAACTTAATGAGATTGATAGTATCTCTCCTTTAGATAATGAAGATATTGATTTAGGGATACAGTTTAAACGTTTAAATCACATTGATGAATTAATATCAACTATGCAAAATATGAATCAATCTCTCACTGAGCAGGATCATTCTGTTTATCGTCAATTAGCATCAACACTAGTTGATTTAGATCGTCTTTCTAGTTATGATAATAATCTTAACACATTTATAGATTCTGTAAAGCAAGCATCGGTTGCAATTCAAGATGCTTCTGCTGGCTTATTACAATATGCTCAAAACTTAGATAATGATGCTGAGCAACTAATGATTGTTGAAGAACGTTTGCAAGCTATTGAAGGATTAAAAAGAAAGTATGGTGGTTCAATAGAATCTATAATTTTATTTAAAATAGATGCTGAAAATGAATTGAGAACTTTATCCGGATTAGATGCTAGAATAAATGATTTAGAAGGAGATATGACTTTATTTGTTTCGCGGTATCAAAAAATTGCGGATCAATTACATTCACTGCGCTTAAAAAGTTCAAAAAAACTTTCAAAAGAGATTGAGTCAGAAATGGCTGAATTAAATATGTCGGGTTCTACGTTTCAAATTCTAATAGAAACAAAATATGATTCTGAGAGCTTTTTTACCCTAGATAAAGAAAAGATTGCTTTTGGACCAAAAGGGTATGATAATATTGAATTTTTTCTAAGCGCTAACCCTGGAGAGCTCCCGAAACCTCTTATTAAAGTTGCTTCAGGGGGGGAAGTCTCTCGAATAATGTTAGCTATAAAAACTGTTCTCAAAAAAAGTGACCCTGTTGAAACACTAATCTTTGATGAAATAGACTCAGGTATATCTGGAGATGCTGCTGATAAAGTGGCCATGGCTCTTAAACTTTTAGCTAAAAATAAGCAAGTCTTATGTATTACACATCTACCTCAAATCGCTGCTCGTGCAGATCATCATATACATGTAAATAAAAAAATTAAAAATAATCAAACTCATGTAAATGCTATCTACCTCAGTGAAGAAGAGAAACTTGAAGCAATTGCTCAATTGTTTAGTGGCGAAAATATATCTGCCGAAAATATTTCATCTGCAAAACAATTTAGGACTCAAGCTCATGGATAAATTAATAATACATGGCGGTAAAGAATTAAGTGGTTCTGTTGATATTAGTGGTGCTAAAAATGCGGTGCTACCTATTATGGCCGCTACTCTTTTAGCTCCTGGTGTAAGTGAAATTGCTCGAGCACCGGATTTAAGAGATACTCGAACTTTTCTTCGATTATTAGAGATTTTAGGATGTAGTTCAAAGTTTAATAATAATAAAATAACTATAGATACTTCAAATATTAAATCTTTTGAAGCGCCTTATGACCTTGTGAAAACTATGCGCGCATCGTTTTATGTTATGGGTCCTTTACTTGGACGATTTGGTGAGGCTCGAGTTTCTCTTCCTGGAGGATGTGCCTGGGGTCCTAGGCCAGTGGATTATCATTTAAAAGGATTTGAAAAGTTGGGGGCTGAGATTATTCTTGAGAAAGGTTATATCCTTGCTCGTGCAAAAAAATTAAAAGGTGCTAATATTCATTTTGATATTCCATCTGTTGGTGCTACAGCTAATATTGCAATGGCTGCTGTACTAGCTGAAGGTACAACGCAAATATCAAATGCTGCGATTGAACCACACATCGTTCAATTATGTGAAGTGCTAAATAAGATGGGTGCTAGTATAGAAGGTATTGGGAAAACTAATCTCATAATACATGGAGTTAAAAGTTTGAGTCCTGTAAGCATAACTACTATCCCTGATATGATAGAAGCTGGCACTTTTTTAATGGCTGGTGCGACACTTGGAAATATTACTTTAAACCATGTAGATCCATCTCACTTAACAATAGTTTTACAAAAGTTAAA
>Ga0308019_10001713_pt1 | contig 12937 bp, 10 predicted proteins | sample Neamet284_FD_203135 | JGI IMG/M metagenome (GOLD analysis project Ga0308019, IMG submission 203135) | Marine microbial communities from water near the shore, Antarctic Ocean - #284 | ecosystem: Environmental > Aquatic > Marine > Unclassified | place: Southern Ocean | collected 2014-10-01 | reverse complement strand
TAATTTTGCTTTTTGGCTGTAACAAGCAATTACAGGTTCTGCTTTTTTAAAAGCCTCTTCGTCACCACCCAACATAACAGTTAGCTTCCCACTCTCCGCACCGGCTTGACCACCTGAAACAGGTGCATCTAAAAAATGAAAACCTTTACTTTTAGCTTCGTTATAGAGCTCTCTTGCAACTTCAGCAGAAGCAGTTGTGTTATCAACATAAATAGAATCTTTTTTAGCCGTATTAAACAAACCATCTTTACCAGTAGCAACTTCTCTAAGATCGTTGTCATTACCTACACATGTAAAAATAAAATCAGAATCTTTTGCAGCCTCTGCAGGTGTATTAGCGACTTTACCCTTGTATTCACTAACCCATTTTTCTGCTTTAGCTTTTGTACGATTATAAACAGTTACATCGTGTCCACCTTTTGATATAAAACCAGCCATAGGATAACCCATTACACCCAAACCAATGAAAGAAACTTTACTACTCATAAATGATTAACCTTTCTTTAAATAAAAAAATAATAATATTTGGTTTTATATTTACATTTTTTTCAAGTTTTGGACAGAGTTTTTTTTTGGGATTGTTTAATGCACCAATAAGAAATGAACTTGATATAACGCATGGACAATTCGGTAGTATTTATGCGGTAGCTACAATCTTTGCAAGCTTATTGTTTATCTGGGCTGGTAAAAAAATTGATGATTTTAAATTAATAAATTATTCTTTTTTCGTAATTATTTTACTATTTTTTTCTATTTTATTTTTTTCTTTTGTTAACAGCGCCTACTTTCTTGCTGCTGGAATTTTTTTAATGAGGTTTTCTGGTCAAGGTCTAATGAGCCATACATCTTCTACAGCTATTTCAAGATACTTTGAAAAATCAAGAGGTAAAGCGTTAAGCAAAATTTGGCTTGGGATGTCTACAGCTGAATTTATTTTACCAGTTTTAATTATATATTTTTTAACAATTTATTCCTGGAGAAGTGTGTGGCAAGGGATATCTATAATAGTAATAGTAATTTTACCTTTAGTAATAAATTTTACAATTAAAAAAATAAATCTTGAGTCCAGAGAAGATGATTTAGAAAAGAAATTAAAAACTAAAATAAAAAGTTGGAAAAGAATTGAGGTATTAAAAGATTTTAGGTTTTACATAATTTCATCTAACATGCTAGCAATGCCTTGGATTTTTACTGGTATGGCCGTTTATCAATCTTTTATATCTGACTCTAAGTTATGGGACGTGTACACAATTCCAAAAGCTTTTATGGTCTACTCAGTAGCTTCGATCATCACGCTTTTTTTATCTGGTTTTTTGGTTGATAAATTTACAAGCCGAAAATTAATTCCTATTATGAACATACCTTTATTACTAGCTATGATTGTTTTGTTTTATAGTAAGCAAGAGATCTCGGCATATTTTTTTCTTGGTTTAATTGGTATATCTAATGGATTCGGTAATATCTTGGGATCGTCTACATGGGCAGAAATATACGGAGTTAAATATATTGGTAGCATTAAAGCACTAACAACTGCTTTCATGGTGTTTTCAACTGCTTTAGGAACTGCAATATTTGGTGTTTTGATTGATAAAGGCTACACTATAGAAAATATAGCTCTTATTTGTGGGTCCTACATTATTGCGTCAATAACTTTGTTGATATTATTCAGAAAATCCCTGGAACCAGTAAAGTTATAAAATTAGACTTGAATTATTAAGTTTAATTGAATACACACCTTAATCATGGCAAGAATTACAGTAGAAGATTGTATGACTAAAGTAGACAATCAATACGATTTAGTTTTATTAGCAAAAGAGAGAACAGCTCAATTAAACGCTGGAGTACAGATGTTAGTTCCAGAAGATAATGATAAAAAAACTATAATCTCCCTAAGAGAAATTGGAGAAGGAAAAGTTTTAGTAGAAGACTTAAAAAAAAATGCAGTTCTAAGACTACGTAAAGAACCTGATGAAAATTTACAACAAGAAGAAGCTGAAGAAGAAGAGAACGATGAATTTGAAAGTTTATACAAAGGCCAAATTTCAAAAAGTGGAATAGCTATATTACCCTCAAAAAGAACAAGAAAAACTCCTGATATTAAAAAAGCTGTAGCTGCAGCAGTAGAGCTGGAAGCCCTAGAAGAAAATAAAACAATTGATGAGCCTCTTGACCAAGAGCCTCTTACTTTAAAAGAAGAAATAAAAGAATAAATAAAAAATAATGAGAAAGTCGATATCTGTAGCCCCAATGATGGACTGCACAGATAGGCACGAAAGATATTTCTTAAGCTTAATAAGTGAGAATCTCCATCTTTACTCTGAAATGATAGTCTCTAATGCAATAATTAGAGGAGATAGAGATAAAATATTATCTTTTAAGAAAGTTAAAAACCCAACCATACTGCAACTTGGTGGCTCCAACCCGTCAGAATTAGCTGAAGCGTGTAAAATTTCAGAACAATATGGCTACGATGAAATTAATCTAAACCTTGGGTGCCCGAGTAAAAAAGTTCAAAAAAATAAATTTGGTGCATGTCTCATGAAAGAACCAAATCTAGTTGCAGACTGCGTTAATGCAATGGTTAATTCCACAAAGCTTCCTGTCTCTATAAAAACTAGAATAGGTTATGACGAAATTGAAGATTTTGAATTTTTAAAAGAATTTATTTCAACAACAAAAAAAGCAGGAACTAAAAAATTTATTATACATGCAAGAAGAGCAATTTTAAAAAAATTAAGTCCAAAACAAAACTTATCTATCCCACCACTAAAATATGATTTTGTTTATAGACTTAAAGAAGAATTTAAAGACGATGAGATCATCATCAATGGTGGAATTAAAAATACCAATCAAATCAAAGATCATTTAACTAAAGTAGATGGCGTTATGATTGGTAGAGCCATCTATCAGTCACCTTATCTACTAGCGGATATTGAAAAAGAAATTTACCAAAATGAAAATGTTCCAAGCAGAAACGAAGTAATGGAAAAATTAATTCCCTATATACAAGAAGAAACTAAAAAAGGTGTCCAATTAAATCATATAATGAGACACACAGTTGGTTTGTTCCATGGTCAAACTGGCTCAAAACAATGGAAACAATATTTGTCAAAAAATATGTGTATACGTGATGCTGACATTCAAAAAGTTGACCACATTATGGATCAAATTAAAAATAATGATAAATCAGCATCATTAGAAAGATAGCTTGGACATACTTACGCAAAGTGAGATTTTATTTTTTATCGGTTTAATGGTTTTAACAGCTATACCAGTTGGTTTTTTTGCTGGTTTATTTGGTATTGGTGGAGGATTAATATCGGTTCCTTTTCTATACTACTTATTTTCATCTTTCGGAATTAACCCATCGTATATTATGCACCTAGCTGTTGGGACATCTTTTTCTATTATCATCCCGACATCTATCGTTTCAGTCATGACGCACCATAAATTTAAAGCCGTTGATTTTAATGTTGTTAAAACTTACGGTGGATTTGTTGTTGTAGGAGTTATCTTTGGTACAATTTTTGCTGCAAGTTTAAACACTAAGCCTTTAGTTCTTTTTTTTTCGATCGTGTTATTTATTTTAGCTTTTTACCTACTTTTTCTAAAAGAGAATGAAAAAAACATTAAACTTAAAATGAAAATAAGTTCAAAAATATTTTTTGGATTTTTATCTGGATTTATTTCTGCACCAATGGGTATCGGCGGGGCTGTAATGAATGTCCCGATATTAAAATTTTTTGGTTATTCAATTAATAACGCTATAGGTAGTGCCGCAGCGATTGGTTTTTTGATTGCTATATTTGGAGCTATGGGATTTTTAATTACTGGTAGTTATTTAAATGTTAACTTACCCTTAAGTATTGGTTTTTTAAACATACCTACTTTTTTGATTTTTATTCCAATAACAACATTTATGGCACGCATAGGAGCAAGAGCAGTGCATAAAATTAACAAGCAAAGAATTAGTAAATACTTTGGTGTTTTTCTACTCGTTATTGGGTCGAAGTTTTTATTTGAGTATCTTAAACTTTAATGGAAACAGTAAGTAAAAATTTTCTTAAAGACTCTCACTTTATTACTGACCTTAAGCTTTGTAGCGTCAGATTGATAGACAACTCCAAATTTCCCTGGTTGATAATTATACCTAAAAGAAAAAATATTACTGATATTTTTCAATTAAGCAGTAAAGATCAAATTTTGTTGATGAGAGAAATTGTTTATGTTTCAAAAACAATGAAGAAAATTTTTAAAGCATTTAATCTTAATGTTGAAAAAATTGGTAATATTGTCTCACAACTACATATTCACATTATCGCTAGGTCAAAAAAAGATAGTTCATGGCCACTTTCTGTGTGGGTAGTTAAAAAGAAAAGTTATCCTAAACAAGATTTAGAGAAAATAATTAAAAAGATAAAAAAAAATTTAGGTGTTTAATTTTAAAACCTGTAAAAGAATTAAGAGATATGAATAAAAATTTCACAAAAAAAAACCTAACTAAATTAAAACCGTCTGCCACATTAGCTATAAACGAAAAGTCAAAAGAATTGATTTCAAAAGGTAAAAAAGTTTATCGTTTTGGTTTTGGCCAATCTCCTTTTCCTATACCTCAAAAAATAGTATCTACTTTAAAAGAAAACGCAGATAAAAAAACATATCTCCCAATGCAAGGCCTGCCTAAGCTAAGAGAGGCAATTTCTAGATATTTAACTAAAAAAACTAAAAATATTTTTACAAAAGAAAATATAATCATTACTCCTGGTTCTAAAGAAGGAATGTTTCTAATGCACATGGCATTTAACGGAGATATAATCTTACCAGCTCCGAGTTGGGTTTCTTATGCTCCACAAGCACAAATTGCCTCTAATAAAGTACATTGGATACAAACTTCCGCTAATAACAATTGGTTTCCTACTGCTGCAGAACTAGAGAAAAAAATTAAATCAATTAAAAATAAAAAAATAATTTTAATATTAAATTCACCAAATAACCCATCTGGAACGACTTGCAACAACCTAAAAGAACTTAGCAGAGTAGCAAAAAAATATAAAATTATAATTCTTTCAGATGAAATATACACAGATCTAAAGTTTGATAAAAAATATGAATCAATTTCCAAGCATTATCCCGAAGGGACTTGTATTACTGGTGGTTTAAGTAAATGGTGTGGAGCAGGCGGGTGGAGATTAGGTTTCTTTGCAGCACCTAAACAATTAAATTTACTAATGGACAATCTAAAAATATTAGCCAGTGAAACTTTTTCAACAGTTAATAGCCCTGTACAATATGCAGCTGTTGAAGCCTACAATGGTGACTATGATGACTTCAAGTTAAAAACTACAAATATTCTACAAGGGGTTGGAATGTATGTGTATGAAAAATTAAGATCAAACAAAGTTTTAATCAATCCTCCGCAGGGAGGCTTTTATTTGATGCCAGAATTTATTAACAACAAATACAAAACATCATCAGATATGTGTGTTGCAATTTTAAAAGAAACTGGTGTTGCATTATTGCCCGGTTCTGCATTTGGTTTTAAGCCAAGTAAAATGTTAGTTAGATTAAGCTTTACAGATTTTGACGGAAGCAACTTTTTAAAAAATATTTCTTCAGGTAAAAATATTAATAAATTTGACGTAGAAAAATATGCTCCTAATGTTGTAGCTGGCACTAAAATCCTCTCTAATTGGGCCAAAAAATTATAAATTTCTCCTTTGACCTTCTAACTCTAACGTTGTTTAATACCTTAATTAAATTAAACAATGAGGAAAAAATGAAAAAAATAACATCAATGATTTCTGCTTTTCTAGTAATGTTTGCTGTAACAAGCTCATTTACTTCAATAGCAAAATCAGCAGAGTTTTTTACAATCGGAACAGGCGGACCTACTGGAGTATATTTCCAAACAGGTAACGCAATTTGTAAAATGTTGCACAAACAAGCAATAGCTAAAGAACACGGTAGAAAAAAAGGTATAGACACAGCATACAGATGTACTGCTCCATCAACAGGTGGATCAAACTATAATATTGGTCAAATTAAAGATGGCGAATTCCAATTTGGAGTAGCTCAATCTGACTGGCAGTATCATGCAGTTAATGGATCTAGCAAATGGAAAGGGAAACAGTTCGGAGATTTAAGAGCTGTATTTTCAGTTCACAACGAACCTTTTCAAATCTGGGCCAGCAAAAAATCTAAAATTAAAGATTTTAAAGGTCTTAAAGGCAAAACTGTTAACATAGGTAATCCTGGTTCTGGTCAAAGAGGAACTATGGAAGAACTTATGAAAGCAATGGGAGTTGATAATAGCTATTTTAAATCAACTACAGAACTAACTTCTTCTGAACAAGTAAAAGCTTTATGTGATGGTAAAATAGATGCATTCGGATATTCAGTAGGATTTCCAAATGGAGCTATGGAACAAGCAGCTACTTGCGGAGCAAAAGCTAGCCCAATAAATCTAACAGGTTCTCAAGTTAAAGGATTAATTAGCGGAGCTGACTATTATGCAAAAGCTGTAATTCCTAAAGGAACTTATTCAAATCAGAAAAAAGACGCTACAACTTTTGGTGTAAAAGCTACAGTTGTAACAAGTGCTGCTGTTTCTGATGAACTTGTTTATTTAGTAACAAAAGCTGTGATGGAAAACTTTGATGATTTCAAAGCCCAACATCCTGCGTTTGGATTTTTGGAAAAGAAAAATATGATTAAAGACGGTTTATCTGCTCCATTACACCCAGGTGCAATCAAGTACTACAAAGAAGTCGGCTTGATGTAATCTAAGTAATAATTTAAATATAAAAGGCCCAAATTACTTTGGGCCTTTTTTTTTATAATAAGTTACCTTTCTTCAAAATGAATAAAAATTTAAAAGGCAATATTAAAGATAGAATTTACGAAGATCTATCGCCTACTAGAAACCTTACCGGTATTCATTTAAAAATTGTCTCTTCGATAGCAATAATCTGGACTTTGTTTCAACTTTGGTATGCATCACCGTTTCCTTTCTGGTTTGATTTTGGAATGTTTAAAGGCTTACCCGCTAGAGCCATACACTTAGGATTTGCTTTAACACTGGTATTTTTAATATATCCTTTTTCTAAAGGAAAAAAAATTTCAATAATTGATATTGTAATTAGCTTGGTAGGGGCTTTTTGCTGTCTCTATATTTATTTTTTTTACGATCAGTTAATTGATAGAGGGGGCATTCTATTAAAATATAGTATTGGGCAATTTATAGTACCAGTTGAGATAATCATTGGAATGATTGGAATTGTAATTTTACTAGAAGCAACAAGAAGAGCTATAGGCATGCCTCTAGTTATCATTGCTGTTTGTTTTTTATTATTTTCTTATTTCGGAAGATACGCCCCAGATATTATATCTCATGGAGGTCTTTCTTTAAAAAGATTAGTTGGTTTCCAATGGTTTGACCAAGAAGCTATATTTGGAATACCCATTGGTGTTTCAGTTGATTTTATCTTTCTTTTTGTTCTATTTGGAGCACTTCTAGAAAAAGCAGGTGGTGGAAAATATTTCTTAGATTTAGCTTTTGCAATGGTGGGAAAAATGCGGGGCGGCCCAGCTAAAGCTGCAATCCTCGGCTCAGGAATGACAGGTTTGATATCAGGCTCTTCAATAGCAAATACCGTAACAACTGGAACATTTACAATTCCAATTATGAAAAAATCAGGTTTTTCAAAAGAAAAAGCAGGAGCCATTGAGGTGTCTGCGTCTGTAAACGGACAGATTATGCCACCTGTTATGGGTGCTGCTGCATTTGTAATGGCAAGTTTTATTGGTGTTACATATTTTGAAATAGTTAAACACGCATTTTTGCCTGCAATAATATCTTATTTGGCTCTTTTTTATATTTCACATCTGGAAGCTTTAAAACTTGGTTTAAAAGGAATGGATGATAGCGACGTTCCAAATTTAAAAAAAACTTTTTTTTCAGGTCTTCATTTTTTAATCCCAATATTTGTTTTAATTTATTTGTTAGTATTCGTAAGATTTACTGCCTCGTACTCTATATTTTACGCAACAATTTCTTTGTTAATAGTTAATCTGGTAAGCAGATTAGTAAAAGAATCTAATTTCATAAATGCATTCAAAATTTGGTTTAACGAAACGATAGTAGGATTTGAAAAGGGTGCGTTAAACATGGTTGGTGTGGGTATTGCTATTGCGACAGCTGGTGTAATAGTTGGCGCAGTTGGTTCCACAGGTTTGAGCACTAATTTAATTATAGTTATTGAAAGTATTGCTAAAGATAACGTTATAATTTTATTATTTTTAACAATAATTTTGTGTTTATTACTCGGAATGGGCCTTCCCACAACAGCAAACTATGTTGTTGTAGCATCTTTAATGGCAACAGTTTTAGTAGATGTAGGCAACGCGTCTGGTTATATATTTCCACTTATAGCGGTACATTTATTTGTATTTTACTATGGTTTAATGGCAGATGTCACACCTCCTGTAGGTTTAGCATCTTATGCTGCAGCTGCGATTTCAGGTGGAGACCCACTTAGAACGGGTGTTCAAGCATTTTGGTATAGTTTAAGAACTGGAATACTCCCAATAGTTTTTTTGTTTAATCACGAGTTACTTTTAATCGGAATAGAAAATATCTGGCATGGCTTAACAGTTATAGTTACATCTTTAGTAGGAATATTAGTATTCACCTCCGCAACTCAAGGATGGTTTGTAAATAAATTAAGATGGTATGAAATAATTGTTTTTTTATTTATTTCACTATCACTTTTAGCTCCTGAAGCAGTTCTTAATAAATTTTATCCCAAATTCGAACAACAACAATTATCCGTTAAAAAGATTGAACCACTTTCACTTGATATAAATCGTGAAGTACACATCAAAGTAACCCGACCATCAGAATATGGAGATAGGTATAAATTGTTTGTAATTAATAAAAAAAGCTTTAATCAAAATTTTACAGTTAAAGACTACGGAATAAATTTAATAGAAAAAAATAGTAAAATAATTATTGCTAAAGTTACTTGGGATGGTCTAGCAAAAAAATCAGGAGTTAAAACTGGAGATATAATAAGTGATTTTAAAGTTGAAAATCTAGAAAGACCAAATAAAGCAATTGTATACCCGTTCTCATTCTTGCTTCTTTTTGGCTTTGGTTATTTAAATTATAAAAGAAAAGATAATTAAAAAGCTGTAATTAAAGTGTTAAAATTTGTATATTAAGCTATGTCAAATACAGTAGTAATAACATCAGCAACAAGAACAGCCGTTGGATCTCTTGGTAAATCGTTAAAAAATATACCTGCAAATGAATTGGGCTCTTCAGTAATCGTTGAATCTATCAAAAGATCAAAATTAAAGCCGATTGATGTTGATGAAGTTGTTATGGGTCAAGTTCTTACTGGTGGCACAGGCCAAAACCCCGCAAGGCAAGCTGCGGTTAACGCGGGTATTCCAAAAGAAAAGCCTGCCTATATTGTGAATCAGGTTTGTGGCTCAGGGATTAGATCTGTAGTTTCTGGCTTTCAAAGTATTTTATCTGCAGACTCAAACATAGTAATAGCGGGTGGGCAAGAAAACATGTCACTAGCACCACATGCAATTCATTTAAGAGATGGGAAGAAACTGGGAGATGCACAAATAATAGATACCATGATAAAGGACGGATTATGGGATGCTTTTAATGGTTATCATATGGGCATTACTGCTGAAAATGTTGCAACGAAATTTCAAGTGACAAGAGATCAACAAGATAAATTTGCTTTTAACTCTCAAGAAAAAGCTTTAAGAGCTCAAAAAGAAAATAAGTTTAACGATGAAATATCGAACTTTAAAATTAAATTAAAAAAAGCTGAAGTAGATTTCAATAAAGATGAACACCCAAGGGAAGGGATCAGTCTAGAAGCATTGACAAGATTAAAACCAGTTTTTCAAAAAGATGGAACTGTTACAGCAGGAAATGCCTCAGGTATAAATGATGGCGCCGCTGCAGTAACCTTAATGTCAAACAAAGAGGCAGACAAAAGAGGATTAGATAAACTGGTATCAATTAAATCCTGGGCAAGCTGCGGAGTAGATCCAGCTTTAATGGGAACTGGACCAATTCCTTCTGCTAAAAAAGCCTTAGATCTTGCCGGTTGGTCGATCAAAGACATAGATCTTTTTGAGGTCAACGAAGCATTTGCAGCCCAAAGTATTGCTGTTTTAAAAACACTTTCAATTCCGGAAGAAAAAGTAAATGTTAATGGTGGTGCTATCGCTTTAGGACATCCCATTGGTGCTTCTGGGACTAGAATACTTGTAACCTTAATACATGAAATGCTTAAAAGAGATGTTCATAAAGGTTTAGCAACATTATGTATCGGCGGTGGCATGGGCATTGCCATTTGCATTGAGAGATAAATTATTTCAATTCTTTTAAATCTTTAAAGAAATTTAAACTTTCAGGATTAGATATTGCTTCTAGGTTGTTAAGTTCTTCACCATTAATCACCTTTTTGACTGCAAGTTCTACAATTTTACCACTTTTAGTTCTTGGTATTTCTGGAACTTTTATAATAATTGAAGGCACATGCTTAGGGGAACAGTTTTTTTTAATTTTAGATTTAATTAATTTAATTTTTTCTTCATTTATTTTTTTATTATCTTTTGTTGTAATAAACAGGACTATTCTGACATCGTCATTATAATTTTGACCAACAACTAGTCCTTCTGTAATGAAATCAATATCTTCAACCTGCTGATAGATTTCAGATGTACCTATTCTAACACCTCCAGGATTTAGTGTAGCATCTGACCTCCCTCTTATAATAAATCCATTATTAGCAGTTCTTTCTATAAAATCTCCATGATGCCAAATATTATTGAACCTTGTAAAATATGCATTGTGATATTTTTTTCCATCATCGTCTCCCCAAAATTTAATTGGCATAGATGGAAAAGGTTGCTTGACTACTAACTCTCCTTTTTCGCCATCATTTGTACTTTTTCCATCATCTGTAAACACATCAACATCAATACCCAAGCTCTGACCTTGAATTTCACCTTTGTAAACAGCTGAATATAAATTACCTAAAACTAAACAGCCAACCATATCCGTACCACCAGCAATAGAAGATAAATGAACATCTTCTTTAATATTTTCATACACATATTTAAAACTTTCTTCTGCTAAAGGAGAACCGGTAGACGCAATGATTCTTAATGAACTTAAATCTAAACCATCACTATTAAATTTTTCATTTTTGAGATGATCAATATATTTTGCACTTACACCAAATAAATTTATTTTTTTATTTTGACAGTGCTCTAAAAGAATATTTATTTTTGGATAAGTAGGAGCACCATCAAATAAAAAAATTGAAGACCCTGTTGCAAGAGCACCAACTAACCAATTCCACATCATCCAACCAGTTGTAGTGTAATAAAATAATTTATCATTGTCTTTAATATCACAATGAAGCATGAACTCTTTATTGTGTTCAATTAAAACGTTACCAGCTCCATGTGTAATACATTTAGGCTTACCAGTAGTACCGCTTGAATAAAGAATATAAATTGGATGATTAAATTCAAATCTCTCAAAAGTTTCATCAAAATTTGATTTGCTTAATGCATCTTCAAAATTTATAAAATCTTTTGTAACTACTTTTTCATTTTGATTGTAAGGAAAAACAATAACTTTTTTAACAGAAGTTATTTTATTTAATATGTCATCTACTTTTTTTAATATATTAATTTTTTTTCCATTATAAAAATAATAATCACTTATAATTAATACCTTAGGTTCAATTTGTTTAAATCTATCAATAACACCTTGTGTTCCAAAATCTGGAGAGCAAGATGACCAAATGATTCCATTTTTAGCGCACGCTAGGAAACTAACAACTGACTCAATTTTATTTGGGACATAAGCAGCTACACGATCCCCTTTTTTTAAATCTAGTGATTTTAAGTAGGAAGAAAATTTGCAGACTTTTTCGTATAGCTGTTTCCATGAAATATTTTCTTCAAAACCGCTTTCTGATAAAAAATTAATAGCAATTTCATTGCTTCTTTTTTTAAGAATATTCTCAGAATAGTTTATTTTTGAATCAGGAAAAAATTTAGTTCTGTTAAAAACCTTATCCTTTCTTATTACCTCTTTACCTTTGTCTCCAATTATTTTTGAATAATCCCAGAATTTTGACCAAAAAATTTCAGGGTTTAAAACGCTCCATTCCCATAATTTCTTAAAGTTATTATCGGATTTAAAATTAATATATTTAGTGAAATCTAATAATGTTGATTCCTTAATTTTTTGCTCAGAAGGTTTCCAAAGAATCTTTTTCATCTAATCTATATTTTTTGATCGTATTCTCCAACTTTGCCAGTTTTTTGTAGCAACAAATCAATGAATTTAAATATATTTTTCATTCTATCTTTTGAAGTTGGACTCTCAACAACAACTACTAACGATGGTTTATTTGATGACGCTCTAATTAACCCCCATGAACCATCGGGTAGCGAAAATCTTACCCCATTTATAGTTAAGATCTTCTCTATATGTAAACCATCAATTTTTATTTTATCTATTTTAATTTTTTCAATTTCCTTTATCAAAAGATCTACTATCTTATATTTTTCCTCATCTTTACAAAAAGGTGCCATAGTAGGAGTTTGAAATGTTTTTGGTAGTTGAGATATTACTTCATTCATTTTTTTATTTTGATTTTCAAGTAAATGACAAATTTGTATAGCTGAATTAATTCCATCATCATAACCGTAGCCGAGAGGCTTATTGAAAAAGAAATGCCCACTTTTTTCAAACCCAGCTAGAGCCTTTTCTACGTGTACTTTTCTTTTAATGTGTGAATGCCCAGTTTTCCAGTAAATTGTTTTACATTTGTTTTCTAAAAGAACTTTATCTTTTTCATACAAACCTGTTGATTTAACATCT
>Ga0308019_10001712_pt1 | contig 12940 bp, 10 predicted proteins | sample Neamet284_FD_203135 | JGI IMG/M metagenome (GOLD analysis project Ga0308019, IMG submission 203135) | Marine microbial communities from water near the shore, Antarctic Ocean - #284 | ecosystem: Environmental > Aquatic > Marine > Unclassified | place: Southern Ocean | collected 2014-10-01 | reverse complement strand
GATGCCTTCAAGTAATAAGGAATCACTTAATTTATCTGAAATCGTAGAAAATACCATCTCTTTTTTCGATCCTTTAAGCAGTGGTATTTTGAAACTTGACAAAGATTGTTTCATTTTTGCAGATCACGACCAGATTGTACGGGTACTTAATAATTTATTAAACAATGCTATTGAAGCCGTTTCTGAAGGAGATACTCCTATGGTAAGGGTTTCTTTGGAAAAAGGAACTCACAAAATTTTACTACAGGTAGAAGATAATGGTTCAGGAATTCCCTTAGAACTTCAAGATGAAATTTTTGAACCCAATTTCACCACCAAAACTAGCGGTACTGGCTTAGGTTTGGCGATGGTTAAAAAAATTATCGATGACCTAAACGGACATATTTACTTTGAAACAATCCCAAATAATGGAACTACTTTTTATGTAAGCTTGCCGCTGCTCAAACAAAAAGCCTAATTTTACTTTTTTATAAAGACCCTCTTATGACTTACGAGAATATACTTATTAGTAGCGATGCTGGAATCCAAACCATCACTATTAACCGTCCATCAAAACTTAATGCTTTAAATAAAGCAACCATAGAAGAGCTTAGCTCTGCCCTACAAGAGGCAGAATCTACTAATGACATACGCGTAATAATCCTTACAGGTTCTGGTGAAAAAGCTTTTGTTGCAGGCGCTGATATTTCTGAATTTGCACATTTTTCTGTTGAACAAGGTAAGGCCCTGTCACAAAAAGGACACGATGATTTATTTAATCGAATAGACCGTATGGAAACGCCTGTAATTGCTGCTGTAAATGGTTTTGCGTTAGGTGGTGGATTGGAGCTAGCGATGTCTTCTCATATTAGAATCTTTGCCGATTCTGCCCGTGTAGGTTTACCGGAAACATCTTTGGGTGTTATACCTGGTTATGGTGGTACACAAAGATTAGCGCAAATTGCAGGTAAAGGTAGAGCTATGCAAATGGTTTTAACTGCCGAAATGATTGATGCTAATACTGCTCTATCTTATGGAATAACGACTAAAGTTGTACCTCTTGAAGAATTAATGCCTACTGCATTAAAGATGGCTAAAAAGATTTTACGTAATTCTCCTATGGCAATCTCTACTGCAATAAAATGTGTAAACGCTAACTATAGCACTGGTGTAGATGGATTAGCTTTTGAGGTTGATGCTTTTGGTAAATGTTTCGGAACAGATGATTTTATTGAAGGAACGACTGCATTTTTAGAAAAACGAAAAGCGAGCTTTTAATTTTTGTAAATTGATTTAATTGACGGTTCTAAAAAAATTAGCTGGACAAACAGCCATTTATGGTTTAAGTAGTATAATTGGGCGTTTGCTCAATTTTCTACTCGTACCTCTGTATACCAGTATTTTTGTTCCGAGCGATTATGGAGTACTTTCAGTACTACTATCTTTAGTCGCTTTTGCAATGGTTGTTTTAACCTACGGATTAGAAACCTCCTTTTTTCATTTTGCAACTAAAGAAAAGAATTCAGAAGCTGTTTTTACTACCGGTTTCCTCTCTCTTATTGCTACTACTCTACTGTTTTTAGTATTAGCGATTCCTCAATCCTCTCTTATTGCCGAACTCTTGCATATTTCGGAAAATGAAAATTTTGTAACTTATTTAATTTGGATTTTAGCTTTCGATGTACTCTCAAGCCTTCCTTTTGCTAAGCTTAGACTAGACAATAAACCCTGGCATTTTGCTAGTATTAGAATTGTAAATATTTGTGTAAATATTGGCTTAAATTTATTCTTCTTCCTCTTGTGTCCTTATTTAGTAAAGCAAGGTTATGCTGCTAGTTTTATTGATTCTTTTTACGATCCTAGCTTTGGTATTGGCTATATTTTTATTGCGTATTTTACTTCAAGCTTACTCACCTTCCTCCTACTTTTACCCAAAGTTTTTAAGGTTAAATTTACCTTTGATTATGCTTTATGGAAAAAGATGATTACTTACGGGTTCCCACTTCTTTTTAGTGGCTTGGCTTATGTTACCAACGAGATGGTAGACCGCTTTTTATTGGACTACCTATTGCCTGCAGATATTGCCAGTACTCAAGTTGGAATCTATTCGGCATGTTATAAAATTGCCATCTTCATGTCCCTTTTCATTCAAGCTTTTCGCTATGGTGCAGAACCCTTTTTCTTTGCGCAAGCACAAAAAGAAGGTGCTAAAGATCAGTATGCTAGTGTAATGCGTTATTTCGTTGCTTTTACGGGACTCATTTTTTTAGTGGTTAATGTTTATATAGACATTATTAAAGGATTTTTAAGAAATGACGCCTACCATGAAGGCTTGGCGGTAGTTCCTATTTTGCTGCTAGCCAATTTGTTCTCCGGTATTTATTTCAATCTCTCTGTGTGGTATAAAGTAAGCGATAAAACCAGATTTGGTGCGTACCTATCTATTTTTGGTGCTCTGCTAACTATTTCATTTAATATACTCTTAATTCCTTCCTTCTCGTACATAGGTTCTGCTTGGGCTACTTTAATTTGTTATTCCTCAATGTGCTTGGCTTCTTATGTTTTGAGTAGACGCTATTACCCTATCCCTTACGATTCTAAGCGTATTTTTACCTATCTAATTTCAGCGCTAAGTTTGTTTTATATTTGGTCTGTTTGTCACGACGACTATTTCGTGCTGAGTACTCTCTTATGTCTAGTCTATATGTTTATAGTATTGGTATTAGAAAAGCGAAAAAAAAGCAGTACTTTCAAACACTAAACGAAGCAATATACTTATGCAAATTGAGATCATAAATCGCTCTAAACACCCATTGCCTAAATACGAAACAAGCCTATCTGCTGGTATGGATTTACATGCCAATATTGAGCAGTCTATTTCTTTAAAACCAATGCAGAGAGTTTTGGTTAAAACAGGTTTGTTTATTGCATTACCCGATAATTTTGAAGCACAAATCCGCCCGCGTAGTGGCTTGGCTTATAAAAAGGGAATTACTGTTCTTAATAGTCCTGGCACTATAGACGCCGACTATAGAGGAGAAGTAGGGGTACTATTAGTTAATTTATCAGACGAAGAATTTATTATTGAAGATGGAGAGCGCATTGCACAAATGGTGATTTCTCCATATACTAAAGCCCAATGGAATGCCGTTACCGAACTGTCGGAAACCGATAGAGGTGAAGGTGGATTTGGATCAACTGGAAATAAATAAAGAATATATATTATGAAGATTATTGTACCTATGGCCGGTAGAGGGTCTAGATTGAGACCACATACTTTAACCGTACCTAAACCACTTATTCCTATTGCAGGGAAACCAATTGTTCAGCGTTTGGTAGAAGATATTACACGAGTTTGCGGTCAAAAGGTAACAGAGATTGCTTTTGTAATAGGTGATTTTGGTGCTGAAGTCGAAAAAGATTTAATTGCTATTGCCGAAGGCTTAGGAACCAAAGGTTCTATATACCATCAAGACGAAGCTTTGGGTACAGCACACGCTATTTTATGTGCTAAAGATTCTTTAGAAGGCCCTGTTGTAGTTGCTTTTGCAGACACTCTTTTTAGAGCAGACTTTACTTTAGATGCCAATAAAGATGGTATTATTTGGGTGCAAAAAGTAGCAGATCCTAAAGCATATGGTGTCATAAAAATGGATGAAAATGCTGTTATTACAGATTTTATTGAAAAACCAGAAGTCTTTGTTTCTGACCTAGCTATTATAGGGATTTATTTCTTTAAAGATGGATTGAATTTGCGTTCAGAGCTTCAGTATTTAATCGACAACGACATTAAAGATAAGGGAGAATATCAGCTTACCAATGCCTTGGAAAACATGAAGGTTAAAGGAGCTAATTTCTATCCTGGTAAAGTAGCTGAGTGGTTAGACTGTGGGAATCCACCTGCCGCAATACATGCCAACAAAAGAGTGCTAGAGTATACCGATAATCAACAAGATAGAGTAGGGCTGTTTCAAGAAAACGCAACCATTATTGAACCTTGTTATATTGGCGCTGATGTACGATTAATAAATTGTACTGTTGGTCCGCATGTTTCTATTGGAGACTCTACTAGTATTTCTAACAGTACTTTAAAAAATACAATTATTCAAAACAACACTACTATACAAAATGCCGATTTAGAGGATTCTATGATCGGTAATAATGTTGATTATACGGGTGGTACAAAACGTGTAAGTATTGGTGATTATTCTAAAATTGGATGAGAAGCATAAAGGCGATAACATATTTACTAGGTATTAGTCTATTATTTACGGCTTGTTCGGGATCTAAAAATCTCTCGAACAGCCGTACATTGTTAAATACTTTCACGGAAGGCGAATTGTCTTACAAAAACCAATTCCGTTTTAAGTATTTGTTTTTTGAAGCTCAACGCCTCAAGGCACTTGAAGACTATAAAAAGGCTGCAGTGCTTATGGAGCAATGCGTTGCTATAGATCCTTTAAATGCCGATGCTAATTTTGAAATGGCTCAGCTTTATATGCGCCTTGATCGGTTAGAGCAAGCTTTTTTTTACGCTAATCAAGCTCATCGATTAGATCCCTTAAATGTTTGGGTTCTTCATAGTTTAGCTCAACTAAGCCTCGCTTTAGGTTTGCCAGAAGAGGAATTAAATGCCTATAAAAACTTAGTAAAATTAGCCCCTTCTAATATAGATGGCTACTACAGTTTGGCTCAAGCATACACTCGAAACAATCAGTATAAAAAAGCTGTTGCCGTTTACAATACAATTCAAAAGAGGGTAGGAGTAGCTGAAGAACTTACTGTGATGAAAGAACGCCTTTATATAGCTATGGGCGATTTAGATTCTGCTGTAAAAGAGTTGCAAGATTTAGTAGACGAACACCCTTTTACAGTTCGTTATAGAGGAATGCTCGCAGAGCTATTACAAGCGAATAATTTTCATGACGAAGCATTGCAGATTTATAGAGAGATTTTGAGTATCGAGCCTTCAGAGCCTAGATCTAATATTGCCCTTGCCGAATACTATAGAGGCTTGAATGATTTTGAGAAAGCTTTTGAGTATTTAAGCTACTGTTTCGACGATACTAATTTTAGTGTAGAGCTTAAGTTTCAAATTTTAGTGAATTATTTTCAATTAGCTATCGAAGATGAGTCGTATTTAAAATCTCTATATTCCTTATTAGATAAGGCAGTAATACACCACCCTTTAGAGCCTAGTTTTCATGCTTTGTATGGCGATATGTATTTTCAAAAAAATCAATCGAACGAAGCTTATAGTTCCTATTCAAAATCAATCGAACTAGGAGCTACAGAGTATCTCATTTGGAGTAGATGTTTAATAATTGGTTTGGAATTGCAAAAGTATTCTGACGTTATTAGCCTTGGAGATCAAGCTATAGCATTACATCCTGTTCAGCCTATGTTGTATTTGTTTACTGGCTTGGCTAACAGTATTAATCAACAACAAGACAAAGCGGTTGTTTTATTAAATAAGGGAATTACTTATGTGGTAAATAATCGACCACTAAAGGCAGAGTTTTATAATTATTTGGGCGATGCTTACCACAGTTTGCAACAACACGACTTGTCTTATGAAAGTTATGAAAACTCACTTTCTATTATTCCAGAAAATCCTATTGTATTAAATAATTACAGTTATTATTTGTCTTTGCGTGCTACCGATTTAGAAAAAGCTGAGCGCTTATCTAAACAATGTAACGACTTATACCCTAATGAGGCTACTTACCAAGATACCTATGGTTGGATATTATATAAATTAAGCCGATTTATCGAAGCAAAGGAATGGTTGTCTAAATCTGTTGAGAATTCTCAATTTGAAAGTGCGGTTATTATAGAGCATTATGCCGATGCTTTGTATAAATGTGGTGATAAGGCTGCAGCTATAATACAGTGGAATAAAGCAATTTCCTTAGGAGCTAACAATACCTTATTACTCCGAAAAGCTAGCGACGGTATTTTGTATGAATAAGGTTCTTTTACTCTTAGGTCTAGTATTGATTATGGCAAGCTGCCGTACTGCAAAAATAACAGAGCCCGTTTATTCTAAAATCCCAAAAACTCGGATTCTTATAGACTCTGTAGAAGCCTCGCGTTTTAATTTCGATTGGTTTAGTAGTAAAATTGCGGGTAAGTACAACGACGACTCTCAGAGCTTTTCTTTTAAAGGAACCCTTAAAATCCGAAAAGACAGTCTTATTTGGATGTCTATAAGTCCTGGTTTAGGTCTAGAGTTAGGGCGTGTGTTGTTAGATCAGGACAGTTTGTATTTTATGAATCGTTTCGATAAAACATACTTTACCAGTAGTTATTCCGACTTAAGTGAGAAAGTGAAAAGTCCTTTGACTTATTCTAGAATTCAAGATTTACTAATGGGGAATTCCCTGAGTAACTTTGAAGAAAAAAAATACTACGCTGATTTGCAAAATCAATTGTTTAAAATTTCTTCTGTAAGTGAGAAGCAGTTGAAAAAAATGCAACGTAGTCGTCGTAAATCGGATCAAGAAATTTATACTGCACTTATAAACCCTAAGAATTCTAAAATTTCTTCGCAAAGCTTAATCAACCATAAGCTCAATAGAAATTTAATGGTTTCTTACGAAGATTTTGAAGTCCACGAACGTCAAGATTTTGCGGAATCTATAGGATTGCTTATCACCACCGATAAATCCTTAAGTTTACATTTATCCTATTCAAGAATCAATCTGACTAAGCAATTAAAATTCTCTTTTAAAGTCCCAAAGTCCTATGAGCTCATTCATTAAAATATGCATTGTTTTACTTACTTGTGGTAACTTAATGGCGCAAAGCCGTGTAGAACTACAAAAAAGAAAAATGAAGCTCTTAGAGGAGATTGAATTAAGTAATTCTGTTTTGGATCAAACTCTAGCAGCTAAAAATGTTTCTGTTCATCAGCTTAAAGCTTTAAAACAAAAAGTGGCCATTCGTTCTCAGCTTATACGTACCATCCAGAAAGAAGTTACGTACATAAAAGAGGAGATAGAATTGAGTAACCGCCAGCAATCCAATTTGATTGAGGATTTAGATTCTTTAAAATCTACCTATACTATATTGGTACAGCAGGCCTATAATAGCAGTCGGCATTTTAATAGATTGTTATTTTTATTCTCTTCGCGAGACTTTCAACAAGCTTATAAAAGACTGTTTTACATCCGTCAGATTTCTAAATACCGAATGCATCAAGCAGCAGTAATAGCTCAAAAAAACCTAGCCCTAGAAAAAACCATTGTTGTACTCAAAAATCAGCGCTCCATTAAACAAAATCTGATTTCTGATAAACGCTTAGAAAATCAATTATTAAATCAAGAGCAAGCTCAAGAATCTGTTAGTTTGGCTACTTTGGCTGAGAAGGAGAAAGAGTTAAAGAAAGACCTAAAAGTTAAGCGTAGTAAACGTAAAACAATTCAAAAAGAAATAGAGCGAATTATTGCTGATGAATTGCGAAAAGTAAGCGCTTCTGGTTCTTCAAAAGCTTTCGCTTCTACTCCTGAAGCAATAGCATTGTCTAAAAGTTTTACTTCTAACAAAGGAAAATTGCCCTGGCCGGTAGCAAAAGGATTGGTTATTTCTAAGTTTGGTAAACAAAAACACCCTGTTCTTTCTGGCGTTGTAATTGAAAATAATGGAATTGAAATTGCGACTGAATCTCACAGTACTTGTAGAGCTGTTTTTAACGGAAAAGTGAGTAGCGTACTATCTATGCCAAACGGTATAAAAGTCGTTATGGTGAGACATGGTGAATTTATTAGCGTGTACTCAAACCTAAGTGAGGTTTACGTAGAAAAAGGGGAGGAGGTAAGTACTAAATCTCCAATTGGAATCGTGCTTACTTCGCAACACGACGGTAGTACTGTGGTCGATTTCCAATTATGGAAAGCTTCGGTTAAATTAAATCCACAAAAGTGGTTGATGAAGAAGTAGTTACATCGTTTCAATATACGCCATACAAAGATCTATGGTTGCTTCAATTCCTTTTTTGTGCGTTCTTTCTACTCCATGTGAAGCCGAAACACCAGGCCCTATTAAGGCAACTCTAAAGTCGTTTCCTGCTCTTAGTGCAGCAGATCCATCCGATCCATAATAAGGAAAAACATCTACTTGATGTGGGATGTTTTGTTGCTCAGCTAATAGATTCAGTTTTTTACGCATTTCGTAATCGTAAGGTCCTGTAGAGTCTTTTGCACAAATAGAACATTTGCTTTCTGTTCCTTCGCAATCATCTCCTATTACACCCATATCTATTACGAGTAATTCTTCTATTGTATCAGCATATCCACAGGTTCCTCCATGTCCAACTTCTTCGTAGTTTGAAAAGAATATTTCAACGGGAACGTTTTTACCTTGTAACTTTCTAGCCAATTCGAACAAAACAAAACAACCTGCTTTATTGTCCATAAATCGGGACTTTATAAAGCCACTTTCCATTTCTTGGTAACGTGTATCTAAACAAATAATATCTCCAATTCGGATTCCCAGATTTTTTAAATCATCGACAGAACTCACTTCTTCGTCTAAACGAATGTGCATATTTTCTATGCTTCGAACTGTTGTTCCTAAATTCTTGTTGGCGTGTTTTGCAGGATTGTTCAATAAATAAGTTCCTGTAAACGATTTACCTTCTAAAGTATAGATTGTTACATACTCTCCTTCAGCCTGATTTAAAGAAACCGAACCAATCAGCGAAGTAGATAGTGTTCCGTTAGCGTTAAAGCCCGTTACAATTGCTCCTAGTGTATCTATATGTGCTGCAATAGCAAGTGTTGGATTCTCTCCGAAACTACATTTAACTGCATTCTTATTTGTTTTCGATGGCTTCCATCCAAGATTTTGTAATAAGTCAAAACAATAGTCTTCTGCTTTCTTGGTATATCCTGAAGGAGAATCTATAGCTACTAATTCTTGAAGTTGTTTGTAAGAAGTCATTATAAGTTTGCTCTAAGTGTTAAGATAAAATTTCTTCCAGGTGCTGAGAGTCCAGAAGCAAAGGTTTTGTAATGATGATCGAGTATGTTTTCTGCAGCCAACTGAAGTGTGAAGCTCTCAGAAAACCGATACATAAAGCTCATGTTTAATGTATACCAGGCTGGTGTTCCTTGGTATTCTATAACCCAGGTGTCAGACTCTTCTAAATTCGTCCACAGGATAGGAGACTCTTCCTCGTTGTCTGTACCCGAAATCAAATCGTATTCATCCATAGGTTTACTTCCATTATAAAGCGCATAGAATGAAGCTCTCCAATGATCAAAATCTGCATAAATAGCAGTTTTACCAAAGCTCGGTGGAATGTGCGTAAACGGCAGGTCTGTATCTTTGTTTCTTCCTTTAATATAGGTGTAATCTGTTTCTAGGGTATAATTACTAGCAATACGCATAGAAAGGCTTGCTGTAGCCCCATAAATTTCTGCTTTCCCTGTGTTTTGATTGGTTTTAATACTCGTAAATCCTTCTTCTGGATCTATAATTACGCCCACCTTATGTATAGAATCTGCTTCTACCCGCATTATAGCATCGCTTATTGCCGTATAGTATGCATTGGCATTAAGGAGGATTCTATTATTAATGTTTTTTGTGATGTTTATTTCTGCAGTGTTTGCATATTCCGGACGTAAATTAAAGTTTGGAATGGTAACATTACTTCCTTTGTAAAACACTTTACTTACATCGTCTAGGTTAGGAGCATGAAAACCAGAAGATACAATAGCAGCAATTTTCCACGATTCATTTGGGAAATAAGCGGCACTAAAGTTTCCAGTAAAAGCATTGTATTTATTGTCTATGCTATCGTAGGGTAAAGTAATCGTTGGCATTCTTACTTGAATGTATTTTCCAGAGAGCTTATTTTCTGTAAAACGTATACCTGCATTGAGTTTTAACTTCTCCGATACTTTTTTAGCATAGGTTATATAGGCTGCCCATGAACTCATGCTAGAACCTCCATTAGGGTATCTAGTTTGGTCGTACGGATTGGAAATGTTGTCTATTGTTTTAAAAGCTTTTGAGAGCACTTGGTTGTTGTAAAATTCAAGACCATAGTGTAGTTTGTTTTTTCTGAAATTTGCATTTATACTGTATATATCTACATTTTCATGTTGGTCTATACTCTCATCCGAATCTATTTTTTGTACCAGTCTGGATTCAAAGACATCCTGATAACCAAAAATTAATTGTGCAGAATCGAGGAGTAAACTATTGGCTGAGTAGTCGAACTGCATCGAATAGAAGCTTCTTTTTTGCGGGCCGTAATTCCATGTAGCATATTTTAAGTCTTCGTATTCTGTAGTTTCAGTTTCTTGATTATAGCTAATAGATTTATAATCGTTCATTTTATCGAAACGAGGAACATTGGAGGAGTTAGAGAATTGAAAATTCCCAGTAAAAAGTAATTTATCGCTTAGTCTAAATATGGCTTTTTGTAAAAAATCTTTTTGGCTATAGCCTGTATGTTTTTGGATGTTTGGGTTGGGGTTCTCTTTCTGTTTTCCATTGTCCATATAATGGTATACTTTCCCCCAGTTTTCGTAACCATGCTTGCGAACAGCACCCATTTTAAGGTCGTCGAAATCGCTGGTTGAAACAGAACTAAATATTGAGAATCCTTTTGAGGTATAACTAAGGTCGTAATGTTGGCTTAATCCTTTATTGGCAGTAGCATATCGAGTGCTATAGTTTTGTTTAAAAATAGGGGAGTCCGTAAATTTTGGTCTTTTAGTATGCAAATGAATTACACCACCTAAGCCATCGCTGCTGTATTCGGAACTACTAGGTCCAAAAATAATTTCCACTTGCTCTAAGGTTGCATTGTCTACCGAAATAATGCTCTGTAAATGACCTCCTCTGTAAATGGCGTTGTTTAGTCGTACTCCATCTACTACTAGTAAAACTCTATTTGCTTCAAAGCCTCTAATTACTGGGCTACCTCCACCCATTTGACTTTTCTGTACATTTACTCCTGCTCTTTTTTCGAGTAGACCTGCAGTAGTTTGTGTGTTTAATCGTTCAATTTCTTTCTGATGTAAAATAACTCTTCTGTCAGCAGTAGTTTTTAAATTCTCATCATCTATACGGGTTAGTAAAACGATTTCACCAAGCGTTTCAGAATCAAAGACGAGTATAATTTGATTGTTATTTGACAGTATATTTTTCTTGTTTGTAAAGACTGAAATAAAGCTTGAATGACTAATTTGTAGGGGTTCATTTGTGCCGAACTCTGCTAAATTGACTATTCCGTCTTTATTCGTAAAAGCGTGAATGTTTTGTTCTAAAGAAACAAAATGTGCTTCTCTAATAGGACTTCCTAGTTCATCAATCACCTTAATTTCTTGGGCGAAAATCGAACTAAAACTAAGTACACATATAAATAAAAGAAGCTTATTCATCGTCGAATATTAATTGAAGTATATGCTGCGAATTTAATTCTTTAAAATGAATCAAATGCAATTTATAGTAATCCATCAAAGCTTGTACCAAATTTCTTTTTAGTTTGTTCGAGAAGTGCAGGTTTTTCAAGTTTTCGTACTTACAATTTATCAATTCTATCCATCCTGCTAATTCATCCTCTTCAATGAAGTAATTATGTACTGGTTTGTGTTTTAAAAACGTGCCAGTTTGCAAGTCAAAACACAGTGCATTTTCGCTGTTATCCATAGGCGTAAAACCTAAATACTTGGTTAATTTCATCATAAAAGTTAGATGAAAATGAGTACAAGAATCCTTACTAAGATCTAGCCAGAGAATTGAATGGTGAAGGAAAAGAAACAGTTCTGTGTTTTGTTCTTCCTCATAAATGCAGTTTTGTATTAACTCTGCAATAAATAGTGCTACTGCCCTTTTTATTGGATCAAATAACAGATCGCTAAATGGTTCTGAAATTTTTAAATCTATAAGATATCTGAGTTCAGATTTACCCGATTGTTTATAGTCAATTTCTAACAGGTTAAGGGATTGAAATTGTGCCAGTCTCAGTTTTCCTTTTTTCCCCCTAACACCTTTTACTATAAATGATAGCAAACCTTGATGTTCGGTATACATTTTTATGATCAAACTCGTTTCTGAGTAATTAATCTTATTTAATACAATGGCTCTAGATTGCTCCATTAGTCTCTTACGATGAGTAGTTTACTAACGTGATTTTCTATTCCATCTTCGTCTGAACAAAAAATTAAATATACGCCAGAATTCACTTGCTCACCATTACTTCTAGTCCCATCCCAGTTGGCTTGACCACCCAGCGCTTTTGTTTTGTATACTAGGTTTCCACTTATGTCTGTTATCTTTACAACTGCATCTGTTAGTAATCCTTTTATGCTAATTATTCCATTATAATCTGGTTTTACCGGATTCGGAAATACAATTACTTCCGAGAAATCATTGCTTCCTTCCGTGGCGCCACTTCTATAAGATATTAATCCTTTATCTGTAGCAAAAAATACTTCACCACTTTCTTGGTTAATTTCTATATCTATTACCTTATTAGAAAATAGCGGACTATTTTCTGCTGTAAAATGATAGATCTCTTCCGTTCCATTTTCTGAGGTTAATATTACTCCTGAGTTATTTGTAGCAAACCACTTCCTGTTTGCTCCATCTATTTCTATATCATTTATTAATAAGCCATTCAGTAAATGTGTGTTGTGGCCATCTTGTGTTACTATTATTGTAGATGCTTTTTCGTCTTCAAATATCTGCGATGGATCATAAAATACACAGACGCCATTGTCTGTACCTATCCAGATTTCTCCATCTAAATCTTCGGCCATAGCAAAAACTCTGTCTGAGCTTAAATTTCCGTTATTTTCTCCATTACTAATCTTTTTTGCCTTTGTTCCCGAACGATTCTCGTCAAATACAATAAGCCCATTATTTTTTAATTGCACCCATTTCTGATCGTTTTCATCCACTAATAATTTAGCCAAATTCTGACCTTCTGTTACTGTATTACCCA
>Ga0308019_10001711_pt1 | contig 12947 bp, 16 predicted proteins | sample Neamet284_FD_203135 | JGI IMG/M metagenome (GOLD analysis project Ga0308019, IMG submission 203135) | Marine microbial communities from water near the shore, Antarctic Ocean - #284 | ecosystem: Environmental > Aquatic > Marine > Unclassified | place: Southern Ocean | collected 2014-10-01 | reverse complement strand
CTGAATACACCTCTTAATATGGATTCTAAGTCTATCTCTCTACTGGTGCTTATCACTTAAGAGCCCGTTCTATAGGGGGAAACCTGCATAAAAACCTTCATGTTATTGAAATGTGTGTCGCACACAGTGTTGGACATACCTTGATACATGATTCCATACGAGAATTGTTTGATGGGCGAGATTGTATTGGTAATCTCTGGCGCTTCAGGCGCGGCATATGGTGTGCGTTTAGCCGAGATACTAGGTGGAGAGGCTCGTCTTGTCGTAACAGACTCTGGGCGTCTCACTATGGCCCACGAATGTGATGGCTTAACCCCTGAACTTCTTGCTCAGCGAACCGGGGCTATACTCGAAGATAACAACGACATTGCAGCAAAATCGGCATCTGGCTCAGCGTCTATTGACGCGGTGGTAATTTGCCCATGCAGTGGATCTACACTTGGAAAACTCGCATCAGGTATTGGTGACAATCTTGCAACCCGCTCTGCTATTGTTGCTATGAAAGAAAGAAGGAAACTCATAATCGTGCCACGTGAAGCACCTTACGCGACTGTTCACCTAGAGAATATGGCAAAATTATCCAATTGGGGCATTATTGTGATGCCAGCATCACCTGGATTTTACAACCTGCCAAAAACAATGGAAGATTTGATTGATTTCGTAGTGTCAAGAATACTTGACCATCTTGACAGAGATAATGATTTGACAAAGCGTTGGACTGGAGAGGAATTAAGGTGAGTGAAGGTGACGAAATCTTCGTTGCTGAAGTCGCTGAAGATTGGGTCGAGGCAAATAATAGAAGGTCTGCAATCGACTTTTTCCGTAGCACAACAGTAATGGCAAGTATTCTGGTAGTCCTATTCCTCTCATCCACTCTGCTCTACTTCATGCTTGATGATGAGCCGGTGGATTATGGTGCCTCGATGGTATTCGAAGAAGATCGAGCCAGAGGTTATGCTGAGGATTTGGTCAACTTGGGCCACCCAGACTGGAAGGGGAGAATGAGTGGTTCGGCTGAAGAGCAAGCTGCAGCTGAGTATATCGTTAATTTGTTTGAAGAATTAGGATACCAGTCGACCCTTCACACCTACGAGGTACCAATGCACAGCGTCAACAGCGAGCCAAGTTTGAAAGTTTGCGCACCTGGAGCTGTTGGTGGATTCGGTGTGGCTCCATGTTCACCAGCGGATGCAGGTCAACAGGTTACAACTTTTAACCACAGAATGGATTACGTAATCCAAGGTTTCTCAGGTGAGTCTTCTATTATGTTTGGACAGAACATAGAAGTTGTTCACTTAGGAAATGGTTCTGATGATGCACTATGGGCATCTGCTGCTGGCAAGATTGGTTATGTTGAAGGCGGCGGATCTAAAACAGGTAATACCTTCATCATGACTACCGCTATAGAAAACGACCTTGAAGCCATAATACGTGTTAACAAAGACTACAATTGTGGTAAGATTGAGGGCAATGATTGCGTACCAATTTTCAAAGGAACTAGTTACGATGCCATAGCTGAAGCAAATGGCGGTTCTGCGCCATCACAACTAGCATTTATTGCAATGAGCAAAGATGCTGGAGAAATACTAGAGTCTGTTGTAATCAATGGCAGTGGTAGGCTAGAGATGATAATGGATGTAACTAACGACCAGGAATTAACTATTCGAGTTCCATGTGGAACCTACTATGGGAAGAGTGATGATTTATTGATAGTAGGAGGGCACCACGATACAGTATACCATGGGCCAGGAGCAATAGATGACACATCAGGGACTGCATCTGTATTGGAGATGGCTACGATGTTCTCAGAGTATATTGCCGAAAATGGTGACCCAGACCGAACTATTAGATTCTGCACATGGGGCGGAGAAGAAGAAGGGCTTTGGGGCTCTAACGCATATGTTGAAGAAATGAACTCGGAACTCACAGTAAATCTTCGGCTCTATGTCAATCTAGACATGAACCACGCAGATATTGACCCGAGTAGGGGCGCCAATGGAAAAGGCTCAGTAACCCTTTTTGCCAATCACCCTGAAGATTATGAGCACATCAAGACGCTAACTGAAGAATACAAAGATGCAAATCCGGAAATGGCTTCGAAATATACTATCAATCTAGGGTTATATGATGGTGCTAAGGGTGAATCGAATGGGATGCCATGCAATTCAGATCACTGCCCATTCGTATACAACCTAGATGGTGGAGATACTGTTGGCCGAGCTGCAGTATGCTATGGTAGTGGTTCTTTGGAGTATCACACATATCTTGATGATATGACTAGATTCAATGAAGAAAGCCTTGGTATCTCGATAACCATTTATGGCAATTATGTCAAATATTTGGCATGGAATCCTGAAGCGTGAGGTGTAACCATGGTGAAACCAAGCGCACATGCAAGTCACATTCTTGTGAAGAGTAAAGGCGAAGCGACTCAATTGGCTTCAAACATTGTCAAATTCAAAGACTTTCAGAAGACTGCTAAGAAGAAATCCGACTGCCCTTCAAGTCAAAAGGGCGGCGACTTGGGTTGGTTCCGTAAAGGACAGATGGTTCGAGAGTTCGAGGAAGCGGTTTGGAATACCCCTCTAAAAACAGTTTCAGAACCTATCAAAACTCAATTTGGATATCATCTCATTTGGGTCCATGAAAGAGAGGAGTGATTGTTTTGGTCACTCGTGTCGGTCTTGAGTCATATGAAGTAATGGCGTGCCATGGTGCTTATGATTTTGAAAGAGAGAAGGACCAACCATTCATCATTTCAATTTGGGCAACATTAGCCGCAGATGTGAATGAGGATGACCTTGAACAAACCCTCAATTATGCAGACTTACAAGCCGCAGTTGACTCTGAAGTCGTTAATTCAAAGCCGGTTAAACTAATGGAAACCCTTTGTAAAATGCTTGTTGCCAAGATTGGTGAGAACAAAATTGTTGATTCAATTTCTGTACGAATGGAAAAGCCTGACGCCCCGTTCCCACACCCTGGCGGACTGGCGGTAGTTGAGTTTGAATGGACGAGGGATTGAAGGGCTGTCACCTCACAGCACTCTTCATGACAGCCCCCTCTAGAGTCTTCGTACCCTCTGTAACCGAAGAGAATGGTGGCGCAATCGGCCTAGGTGTATTCTCTAGTGAAGAGACTGCTTGGAGCGTCCTTCGTCAATTCTTGAAAAAGTCACACCTAATGGCATTGAAACGCTCAGATTTGGTGATATGGGACGTTGACAAAGTAGGAGAGGACGGCATGACTGTCCTTTCGAGCATGCACTGTAGAGACTGCCCTGTATGCAAAAGGTGTACCTTTTGGATTGACCTAGATACATTCTCTGCAATGTGTACAGGCCAAGCGTGTGAGGCTTGGATCGAAGAGTCGACAATCGAACCGGGGATAATCGACCTCGGATGGCCACCTATGCGGTTCCTAAAACAAGCTGAAAGCCTAGAGGATGCCATTTCAGAATTGAATAAGATAGGTGCCCAACTAGAAGCAGCAGGAAGAACCCCTGAAAACTCAATTACATCGATTCCAGAGGAATGATTCCAACTCCAATCATGCCATTTCGAAGTAGTTCTCTTGCTTTTTCGCTTACTGCATAATTGAATTCATCAACAACTCCATCCTTAACCACATGGCAGTCGCGATAAAATGAATTGTATGCAGTAGCAAGTTCGAGCATATAGATTGCAAATGCATGCGGCTTATTCTCATTTACCGATAGGCCAAGTTTATCGACATAACAAGCCATAACTCGCATCAACTCATGCATTGCAGGTGGAATTTCTCCCATTTGATTATCGTTTGGCATTCTTCCAACTCTATTTGCGATAGAATGTGCTCTTGTATGCGAGTACATCACAAATGGTGCACTCTCACCCTCAAAGGATAGCGCCTCTTCCCAACGGAATGTGAATCCTTTGTCTGGACTTACTTTTGTGATGTTAAATCTCACTGCTGAAACGCCTACTGCTTCTGCAATCTTAATTACTTCATCCTCACTTAGTTCAGGCCTCAATTCCCTAACAACCGAGGCGGCTTGGGCTTGAGCTTCTTCTAAAAGGTCGTCCATAAAGACAACATTTCCTCTTCTGGTACTCATTTTGCCTTCAGGGAGTTTGATGAATGCATAGAACATAACTTCTGGAACTCTTTCTCCAAGTTCCTGTAATGTGAGACCTACTTGCTTGGCTTGCAACTTGTGGTCTTCACCAAGTACGTTGATCAATTCATCACATTGTTGCCATTTCCACATATGATATGCAATGTCTCGTGTGGCATATAGTGAAGAGCCATCACCTCTTCTATAGAAGAACTCAGTCTTACCTTTCAAGCCTCTTTGACCAAGGTCCAAGAAGTGAGCACCATTATCTGCAGTACCGTGTATATCCAGTTTCTCTAATCTCTCCATCAATGCAGATACTGTTCCATCTACTACAAACCGAGATTCTTTAGTGAATGTATCAAAATCAATTCCTAATCGGGATAATGTTTCTAACATCCCGTCCAGAACAGGCTGATATGCATTCGCAAATTGCTGCAATACAGAGTCATCACCATGCTCAGAAGCATGCACTAACTTGCTAATCGCATCTTCGATAGCGGGATTACCATCTGTTCGCTTAATTTGAGCAGCCTGATACCATCTCACGGTTTCATGATCAGCTTTACCATTCCACTTTGGATTTACTCCCTCTTTATCATCAAGAATTGATTCAACATCTTCCTTTGACAGATTTTCCAACGCCCAAGCCAATACACCAACTTGCTTCCCCATATCATCGACATAGTACTCAGCACGTACTTCATTGCCGTATAATCGATTCAGGCGAACCAATGTGTCTCCCAAAATAGCATTGCGTGCACGACCTACATGGAATGGGCCATTTGGATTAGCACTGGTATGTTCGATCAGTATATTTTTATTTCCCGGCATTTCTATTCCTGACATCACTTTGGAAGCAAGCCAATCTGGTTTTGCTTTGAAATTAAGATAACCACCTGCTGCATTTACTTCAAAGTCGCCCGAAAGTAAAGTTGCTAATTCCTCGGCAATTTCCACAGGACTGCGTCCCAATTGCTTTGCGAAGGGGAAACATGGCAATGATAAGTCACCTTGTTCTTTCTCTCTGCTAGGCCCAAGTGCCTTTTTCCAGAAATCACCGGTCACACCAATCTCTGAAAGAGCAACTTCCAAAGACGGTTCAATGATTTCACGAAGGATATTCATTGATCTCACCTTACATCATTGGATAACGAAGTACAGCCGCAAGACCTCCGAAACCGGAATCTAATTGCGCACCTTCCTCGGTATCTGTTGAGATGAATTTGACTTCAGCACGGCCTTTAGTTGCCAATAACGAGAACTCATCTATCAAAGAAATAGAATTAACTTCTTTCAGGGTATCACCATCTGATTTACATTTAGGGCAAGCGGGTAATGCATCCATACGCCCAATGCTCACAGACCATTCATGTGAGCATGATTTACATTCAATGGATACAACATTCTTCCTCATACTTTCACTGATTAGTAACTTAGCAACCGCACCTTGTTCTAGGGCTTTGCGTATCATAACCTCTCCGTAGGTGGCCTTTGGGTTTTGATTGATCAACTCTTCAAGGAATTCTGTGACAACTTTACGCTCTGCATCAAGTTCAATCTCACCCATTAATCCGCCAGCGTTGTCAACGAGTTCACGAATTCCACTTTCATTGGAATAACCAACATCGAAAGTGGGTTTAGCAATCTTCTTTGTAATCTCGTGATGGAAGTAGTCATTTTTCACAACGAAATCCTTTGTTGCTCCAGGTCCACCGACAATTATAGCCTGAATATTTTCAAGTTCGGGTAACCAGTAAGAGCATGCATGTTCTGAAGCACGTTTGAAGAAATTATGAGCAGCCTCTTCAATCAATCGTTCGAAACGTTGAGCGGATTGACCTCCTTGTCGGTGCTTACCCATGATGTTGGATACAAGGAATTCCTGAACATGTATCCTTTTACCACTAGCAATCCCATATGCTGCTTCGGAACGGTCGATAACGAACAGTCCATACGACTTCTTGTCAATCAGCATATCTTCCAACTGGGATAATTCGAATTTCGAATCACAGCGGTATCTGAATGAGAGGAGGGGTTGGGGCGGGTCATCAACAATTATTGTAACGTGACGGGTTTTGTTATTGCCCACAATGATTGCTCCAGTGAACAATGCTAACCCTCTTTCACCGGCATTTCGGTATTTTGATAGAAGAGCAATTGCTGATTCAATAGCACCTTGCACATTCTTTTTTGTTGACTTTGATTTGATGTTAGCAGCCTGCCCGTGCTCGTTTTGAAGCATCTGTCTTGCATCGGAAACCTGACGTTCTGGCGGGATAATAACAGTTACCAGTTCAGTACCCGAGCCTTTCATCAACCTGAGGTCCTCAAGAGCTAACTTCAGTTTGAGGCGGCGGGTCGCTAGTTCTGCGTCATCACTCATACTGGTTCCCCCAGCCCTTAGGGCTGAGGTGGGGACTTTCAAGCCTTCTGCGAAGAAAGCATCATCAATGGCCGACATTCACGCTGTTCTGATGACGACCCACATTGTTGCCCTAGGGGGTTCTCTGCTGAGGCCAGAGGAGGCCGAACAAAGGTCGCAGTGGTTCGGTCAACTGCGCCAACTAGCAGTCCATCTAGAAGGAAATGGAAGAAGATTGGGGATTGTTGTTGGCGGTGGCTATCCTGCAAGCGAAGGGATCACACTAGCTCGTTCATCATTCCACGACTCCTATAGACTGGACCTCGTCGGCATTGCAGCCACTAGATTAAATGCGACAATTCTACAACAGTCTTTACTAGACATTGGCTGCAATGTCTGTCCAAGCATTCCACATTCTACCGATGAAGCAGCAGAATTACTCCTGGAGCACAATATTGTGGTAATGGGTGGAACAACTCCCGGCCATACTACCGATGCAGTAGCAGTAGCATTAGCAAGAGATTCTGGTGCTCCACATTGTGTGATTGCAACCAATGTCTCACACGTGCACGATAGTGACCCTCGAACCAATAGTGACGCAAATCCAATTGAGGATATGACATTGGCTGAACTAGCAAAAATCACTGGAACCGAGGCTTTGGGGCCTGGTGAATCAGCCGTAGTAGACCCAATTGCAGTAAAATGGGCAATAAACTCCAACATGAAACTAGCAGTATTGGATGGTAGAGATCTAACTTTACTTGAGGATGCTTTCGAAGGACGTCCATTCGTTGGAACCTTGATTAGAACGGAGTGAGTAAAATGGTAGATGCAAAAGCGATTAAGGATAAAGTCAGCAAGAAAGCAGATTCTCGTTCGAAAATTTCATCTCACCTGCCAGCGCATAAGCACTGCAAAATGTGTGGGACGACAATCGACCCCAAAGCAGACCCTCGTATTTGTAAAGATCAAGTCTGCATTTCCAAACAGGATAAGCATGGTAAAAATGACAGGATGATGAGAATAATGTTTGTTGTATTCTTTATCGCAATAGTTGCCCCAGTGGGACTGCGATTAGCTGGATTTGGAAATTAAACTTGACGATGCCAGCCTTCTGGAAGCGACATTGGGTCGCTTGGCATATTTGCTTTGCAACGCCTGACCATTTCTAATCTCAATGCTATTACTCCAACCTCTTCCATAGCCGAGACGGTCACACAACCTTCTTCATCGAGTAAAACAGGTAAGTTAGGTTCACCTTCTCCATCCCATTCAGATTCGAATTGCTTGACTTCATCCCAATTCACCGGTAGTGGTTCCATAAGGTCGGCTTTAGATACAACAACAATCATATCAATTTCAGGAAGCAAAGCTTTGACTTCATCCAATAGATTATTTTGGTCTTCTATACTAGTACCACACTTCTCTGAAATATCCATCAGGAAAATACACAGGCTACCAACGTGTTGTATCGCCGCAATCGCTTGTAATTCGATTGCATTGCGGTCATCCATTGGCCTGTCCAGCAATCCCGGAGTATCAACCATCTGGTGAGGGACTCTGCGATGCTTGAAGTGGCCTACGTGCAGTTGCTTTGTGGTGAATGGATAATGATTAATTTCCATATTTCCACTTGATAGTGAAGAGATAAAGGCACTCTTTCCGACATTGGGTGCACCACACACAACTATAGTAGGGGTGATTTGATCGATAACGGGTAATTTACGTAATACCAGTCTACTCTCATGCAACCAGATAAGCGATGGTTTCACTCGCCTGATGATACTCGAAAGTCGGCCATAAGCTTCCTTTCTAGCATCGTGCATGATTTCAAATCTAGCACTTCTAATGATTTTCATGGAATTATGCTTAGCAATTTTCCTCATTTGCCTTGCGCCCCATCCAAGCATTGAGAGATGGTGTCGATAGTCATCACATCCAACGCAGGCTTCAACCATCGCTTTGTCGAATAATGGCATTCGGTCAAGACTAGGCCATGACCTCTCAGTATCTTCAAGGTATTGAGCCATCACATCTGACGAAGTTTGGACCATGCGAGTCAATTGTTTACGGACCCTGAACACCTTGACTGGGTCGTCAACTCTATCAGCCGCTTTTTTACCACGACTGAACCCTTTGTCGAGAACTTCTTCCTCCGTAAGTACGGTTGTCAGGTCTCGCCATACTACCGCCATCGGAATGCCTCCAAATTAATCGGGGTCGCCTCCTATTCTTCAAGTCGTAGGTTCATTTTGTGAGCGTTAGGCCTTAGAAGGAGGAGCCCCGACACAGTAACATGTCGGACCTACCTGATTGGGCGCAAAGTATGTGGGAGGAACTTGGTTCCCCGGATCTTGGAGAAATGGAAAGCGTCCATACTGGTGATTTAATGGGCCGGAGACATGGACTAAGGAAAGACGACTTAGTTGAAATCCAATTAGATGCAAGTACCCTTAGAGAAGACGATGATACATGGGTCAGAGGACGACTTTTGGCTTCAGGTAAGTCTTCTATCGAATTATTGACTACAGAAGGCGGCCAGGAATATTTGGCACGGGAAGCAATCGTAAGAGTTGTTCTCATCGCACATACCCGTCCTGCTTACATTGACGACAAGGAACTACTTGAGTTCGAAAGAACAGACCAGAAGAGACGTTCTAATCTTCATGAGAAAGTAGAAAAGAAATCAAAGGGCAATGACGACTCACATCTTTGGGGTTGATTATTTGCCATGGCAGGTTGTTAACAACCACCATTTGGAGAAGAAATTTTCATTTCCAGATTTCACCTCTGCACTAGAGTTTGTGAACATCGCTGGAAATATTTGTGAAGAACAAGACCACCATGCTGAATTTGTATTGAATTGGGGCTCAGTTGTCATCAGGACATGGAGTCATGATGTAGACGGAATTACAGAAAGGGACCACAACCTCACTAAAGCGATAGATGAGGTTGCTCCCGATGGATCCTAAAGGCAGAGTTAACGCTGGATATCGAATGCATGCATTCGTTTGTGGCCATTCACGCCCCGAAGGCTCAGTTAGAGGCTGTTGTAGCGAGAAAGGTTCACTTGAATTAATGAAACAATTCAAATTAGCAGCCAAGGAAAATGGACTCACTGATGTTCGAGTTCAAAAATCAGGTTGCTTAGATTTTTGCGAAAGCGGACCCACATGCGTAATTTATCCCAGTGGTGATTGGTTTAGAATTACTGAAGAGGCAATTCCTAGCCTTGTGAAATTCCTCGACGGAGGAGTATTCCCTAGTGAGTTCTTACTAGATCTCAAAGTTTGACTGGGCGAGTTGCACCACATGCTTGACACTTGAGCAGTGTTGTCCTTTCTTGCCTAATGAAATTCGTATCAGGGGCACTACATTGTCCACATTTGATGAATGTATTTACGTAACTGACAATTGTCTTCTTAATTCTCTTAGGAGGTATTCTTCCCTTGAATCGAATACGAGGGCCATCTCTGGAGCCAGCTGTACCGAGTTCATTTAGCATGAATTGGTATACATGGTTCTCATCCCTTTCCATATGATTTACAACTTCAGCAAAATTACGGAAGATTGTATTCGAACCTTCAATCATAATTTGAGGCTCGGGCAAGGTCCAACGAGCACGATTGGAAATCTCTTCAGGGATATTTGACCTTGCGCGGTCTAGTAAAGACTCGTATTCGAAGTCGGACATCAAACCCTTCGCCGAGTCCACTCCATTTGAGGGTTTCCGCCTCTTACCGTCTTTACTTAACGATGGTTTGATGTCTGATAGACACCCCGAATAGTATTATGGAGACCGAAATGAGCATAGAACAACTGCGTACAATGGCAGGAAATCTTCGCAAGGAGGGTTTGAATTCACAGCAAATTGCTGATGAACTTTCGTTATCACAAGATACGATTTCCTGGCTTTTAGCTGGCAGTAATAGTGAAGAGAAACCACGCGATGTCCGGATAGGTTGGAGGACGATTGGAGTCCGACCCCAAAGAGTGGCTGCAATAGGCGCCATTATGGCAGACGTGGTTGCGGAAGAATGTGGAGATGGAATCGATACCGTCGTTGGAATTTCAATCAATGGAGTGCTATTTGCTAACGAAGTCGCTAGCCAATTAGATTGCGAAGTTGCAATCCATAGAAATGTAGACGGTGCACCTGGTAAGGGAGCACTTTCAAACAAATATGGTCAAGTTTCAGGTAAGAGAATTGTGATTGTGGATGACGTTCTCTCCTCGGGAGTAACGATGAGCCGTACTATCCAACTAATGCGTGATTCTGGAGCTGAAGTTGCACTTTGTATGGTTCTGGTTAACAAAACGGTACGAAATGAAATCGATGAAGTTCCATTACGCGGAGTAATTCGCGCAGCGGTTGTTTGAGGTGAAGTTTGATGCATTGGGCTGATTTTGCAGCACTGACCTTATCCAAACGAGGTGATAAGCATATTATTGCCTCAGGGATTACTCCTAGTGGAGAATTTCATATTGGCCACCTCAGGGAGATTCTTACAGGAGATATGGTCGCTAGAGCGTGCAAAGACGCAGGGCTCGATGTTGAATTGGTATTCATTGTAGACTCAGCAGATCCTCTCCGCAAAGTATACCCATTTCTTTCAGATGAATATCAGCAGTATATTGGATGCCCTCTAGCAACAATCCCAGCACCTGATGAAAACGGAAGACCATCTAGTGATGGCAGAAGCTATGCTCAGCACTTCCTTGAGCCATTCCTATCTGCTCTGGAACAAATTGATGTTAGACCACGAATCATTGACAATTACACATCTTATTCCAATGGTGAATTCGCTGAGAAATCACGTATAGCCTGTGAAAAGGCTGATGAAATCAGAGAGATTATCGAAAGGGTAAGCGGTCGTGAACTAGCGGGTGACTGGTTCCCATTCAATCCATATGGCCACAATGGTAGTCTAGATGGAGTGACTGTAACTGGATATGAATGGCCCTACGTTCATTGGGAGCAAGATGGAGTGCCTGGTAAATCAGATTTGAACAAGGCTGAAGGTAAACTACCATGGAGGATAGATTGGCCAGCAAAGTGGGGATGGATTGGAGTAACTTGTGAACCATTTGGTAAAGACCATGGAACAGAAGGAGGTTCATACTCAACCGGTGTTGAGATTTCTGAATTATTTGGTGACACTCCACCTCATCCATTGGTGTATGAATGGATTTCATTGAAAGGACAAGGTGCTATGTCATCCTCAACAGGAAATACAATCGGTCCATTAGAGGCTCTTGAATTGGTACCACCTGAAATTCTTCGTTACCTAATAGCATCTACCAAACCAAAAAAGGCGATTACATTTGACGCTGGTATGTCATTGGTTGAATTGGCTGATGAATATGAAAGACTAGCCTCTCGCGACATTGATTCTGAACTAGCAGATGAAACTTTGTCAAGACGCCAGAAGGTGGCTGTTGAGGATGCAGAAGGCGCTTTACGAATGAGTATGATCGGAAGTATAGACCGCTCTCCTATCCCTTTCAGACACTTGGCTATGCTAGCCCAAGTGAAAAGCGATGAAGAAATTCTCGGAACGATTGGAGATAGTTTGTCCGACCGATTAGCTAGAATGCACAGTTGGATAAACGGCCCGCATTTCCCCGAAGAATTACGAATAAGCGTTCTAACATCTCCAAATGTAGGATTAGAGCCTTCAATTATAGCGGCACTATCAAATTCAATATCTAATTGTGAATGGAACCCTAAATCTATTGGTGAAGCAATTTCCTCTTCATTTAAGGATAATCAAATTGATGCAAAAGAGGGGTATAGGACACTATATCTGGCAATATTAGGTTCGGAAAAAGGGCCACGACTGGCACCGATTTTAGCAGAACTAGAACGAAATCATGTTCTGAAATTGCTCGGCTAGCCCTACAAATACCCAAATTCATCTAATTAGGCGTCTCCACACCGTTCGATTGAAAGGTGTCAAGGGTTGTTGGCATGACATGGGCGGAGTATATTGTCCCGGCTGTGAGGCGGGCGTCGAACCTGCTTCGAAGTTTTGTCTATCCTGTGGCAACGACTTAACAGTAAGGGGCCCAATCACGGCAACGGGCCACGACTTAAACCAACTAAAGGACGTTATTCGAAACCGTGATGATCTCTCAATGGCAGAGAAATTCGACATGATTGCAAAGGTCGAAGATGGTGCAAATCCAATATTACTCGGAATAGCGGCACCAGCCGATGGCGACGAAGTCGACATTGGAGATGCTTTTGCAGCAGGTGAGTCGAGTGAAGGAGAAGATGATCACGCATTCAAGAACTACCAGTTCGGAGAATCTGCCGCTGCCGCTGCTGCGGTCAGAGCAACAGTTCGTGGAACGGATGGATGGGCCCTTGTCCAGAAAGGAACTCTCGACCTATCTGAAGGCTTATTCCGAGATGCGATGGACCTCGGGATGGAAGCGAGTACTCACATTCACGATGTTTCTAGTGGCGAGCATGAGGGTATC
>Ga0308019_10001710_pt1 | contig 12949 bp, 10 predicted proteins | sample Neamet284_FD_203135 | JGI IMG/M metagenome (GOLD analysis project Ga0308019, IMG submission 203135) | Marine microbial communities from water near the shore, Antarctic Ocean - #284 | ecosystem: Environmental > Aquatic > Marine > Unclassified | place: Southern Ocean | collected 2014-10-01 | reverse complement strand
GCAATAGAAGTGTTTGAGTTATCTTTAGATAAAATTTTCGCAACTACTACGATAAAAAAAGGTTTTACAAATTCTATGGGCTGAAAACGAAAAAATAATAAATTCAACCAGCGTTTAGATCCTTTTACTTCTACACCAAAAAATAAAACTAGCGCTAAGGAAATTAACGCTACAATAAAAATAGGCACTAAAATTTTTTTAAAGAAATTTAGCTGAATTGTAGAAATTAGAATCATTAAAAAAATTGCTAATATTGCAAAAATTAGATGTTTTGAAAAAAAAAAATAATAGTCTTTGTCTAATCTTTCTCCGGCTAGAGATGAAGTAGAGGCAAATGAAAAAAAAATACCTAAAACAAATAATACTAAAAAGCTTATAAATATAGTTTTATCTATATTTCTCCAGTAATTTTTAGAATTTTTTTTAAAGAAATTTTTTAGCATAATCTTTAGTTATTTTTTTAAATTGATTCCCTCTATCATCAAAATTACTAAACTGGTCATAAGAAGCACTTGCCGGACTAAATAAAACTGTAGCTTTACTATGTTTTATTAGAAGTATTTCTTTAAAAACATCTTTAATAGCATTTTTTAAATTAAAAGATATTTTGTATTTTATTTTTTTGAATATTTGATTTTTAAAATAAGTCGTTTTTTTACCAATAATAAAAGATTTAATAATATTTGAACTTACACCTTCAAGATTAAAATTATCTCTAATTTTAGGTAGACCACCAAAAATCCAAAAAATATTTTTATTTTTTTTTAGTGCGAATTTTGTTGAATCAAAGCTTGTAGCTTTAGAGTCGTTAATAAAAGTTATATTTTTTTTTTTTAGAAATATTTCATGCCTATGTGGTAATCCTTTAAAATTATTCACAGCCTTAAGAAAAATTTTTTCTTTAATCTTAAATAATTTTGAGATTTGATATACAAATGCAAGATTTTTTGAATTAGGTTCAGAAATTAAATAATTATTGGTAATTTTTTTTTTAATTATATTTTTAAGGGGATTTATTCTTACAATTATTAGTTTGCTTAAATAATTATTTTTTTTAAATAATTTAATAAGTTTTTTATTATTCAATAAAGCTGTGTCGTTGTTATCTTGTTTGGAGAAAATCTTAAATTTAGAATTTTTGTAGTTTGATATTGTTTTGTGCCAATCTAGATGGTCGCTGCTAATATTTAATATAGCGCCAAAAGTTGGTTTAATAAATTTAGTGTACGATAATTGAAAAGATGATGCTTCTATAATTACTATTGATTTTTTTTTAATCTTTAAATCTAGTATTGGTTTGCCAATATTACCACCTAATTGAGCATCTAATTTATTTGTTTTAAATATATGTTGAGTCAATTTACACACTGTTGATTTTCCATTAGTTCCAGTTATTACTATAGATTTTATGGGGATTTTTTGCATATAAAATAGATCGAGATCTGTGATTAATTTTTTTTTGTTTATAAACAGTTCTGATTTAAATTTTGTTTTTTGAATATTAATTCCAGGGCTTATTATGATATAATCTACTTCGTCCAATATTTTTTTAAATAAATTAAATTTTTTTTTATCATTTTTATTTTTTTTGTCATCCCACGTATAAATTTTTTTAATATTTTTTTTTTTTAAAAATTTGAATGCAGAATTACCCGACAGACCCAGTCCATATACTGCGAATGAACTGTCTTTTATTGGTTTTGATATTTTCATTAATTATCGCAACTTTAATGTGGCTAGTCCAAATAATGCTAGGATAATTGCTATTATCCAAAATCTTATTACTATAGTTGATTCTGGCCAACCTTTTTTTTCAAAGTGATGGTGAATCGGAGCCATCATAAAAACTCTTTTACCGGTCAATTTGAAAGATAAAACCTGTATAATAACTGAGACAGTTTCAAGTACAAAAAGTCCTCCAATTATTGCTAAAACTATTTCATGTTTAACTATAATAGCTACAGCGGCTAATGATCCGCCTAAGGAAAGGGAACCCGTGTCCCCCATGAATATTTTAGCTGGCGGTGCGTTGTACCAAAGAAACCCTAGACACGAACCAAAAATTGCTCCACAAAATATACTTAATTCACCCGCGTTTTGTACATAGGGAATTTTTAAATATTCTGCAAAAATCGTATTGCCAACCACATAACTGATAAGAGTGTAAGACAATGCAACTAACATAACAGGTACAGTTGCAAGCCCATCCAAACCATCTGTTAAATTTACTGCGTTAGATGCACCAACAATAACAAAAAGAGCAAATGGTATAAAAAAAATACCCATTGGAAACACAAAATTTTTAAAAAAAGGAAAATGTAAATCATTTAAAAACTGATGATCAGAATGCTCGGACAAAATATAAATTGCTATTAAACTAATTATAATTTGACCTAAAAGTTTCATCTTTGAGTCTAAGCCTCTAGAATTTTTTTGTTTAATCTTTAATAAATCGTCAATAAAGCCTAATAGCCCTAAACCAATAGAAACAAAAATTACCGTAAGAATGTATATGTTATTTAAGTCTGCCCATAAAAAAGTCCCTAGAAAAATGCCCAATATAATAATTAATCCTCCCATTGTTGGCGTTCCTGACTTTTTGATTATATGATCAATTGGGCCATCTTGTCTTATAGGTCCAGATATTTGATTTTTTTGAAATATTTTTATTAGAGGCTCGCCTATTATAAAAACAATTATGAATGATGTGACCACAGAAAGTCCTGTTCTAAATGTTATATATTTAAACACATTTAAAAAAGAGTAATTTTCCGTTAGGGATGATAGAAAACTATAGAGCATGTTTATGTCCTGAAATAATTATTTTTGATAGTTTGTTTAAACCAGTAGCATTTGAACCTTTTATCATTAAGTAATCATCTTTTTTTATAATATTTGAAAAAATTTCATCGAAATCATTTAAATTTTGTAAAATGTTTCCTTGTTTGACTTTATAAGTTTTTTGATAGGTTTTAAAAGCATTTTTCCCATATACAAACAGCTTATCAATATCGCTACAGTTTATAAAATGAGCTAAATTTTTATGATAAGTATCTGACTTTTTGCCTAATTCCAACATATCGCCAAGCAGTAAAAATTTTTTTTCGTGCTTTCTTTTGATTTTTGAAAGATTAATAATAGCATTTTTAACTGAAGAAGGATTTGCATTATAACTTTCATCTATGAGCCTAAATTTTTTTTTGTATCTTGAAATAAGGTTTACTTTTCCCCTTCCTTCTCCTAGTTGAAAAAAGTTTGAAAAATTTATTATTTTTTTTAAATCTAAATCTAAGACATGAAGCGTAAGTAGCGTAAACAATATATTGGAAATAATTAAAGAATTAACATTTTTAACTCTCAAATAAATATTTTCATTTAATACTCTAAAGTGGAGATTGTTATAATTTTTATATGGTTTGTTTTTGACTAATTTGGCATCAAATTTTTGCAACTTTCCAAAGGATAAAACTTTAATTTTTTTTTTTCTTGCAAGTTTTGAAAGATAATTAAAATATTTATTGTCTCCATTTAAGATTAAATAACCATCTTTTTTTATATTTTCAATAATTTCAGATTTTGCCTTAACAATATCATTTAAATTGTCAAAATTTTCTGCATGTGCTTCACCTATATTTGTGATTATTGCAATATCTGGTTTAACTAAGTTAGAAAGATTTCGTATTTCTCCAGTATTACTCATGCCAATTTCAAAGACGCCGTATTTATGATCATTTTCTATGTTGCACAAACTAAGAGGTACCCCGATGTGATTGTTGTAAGATTTTTGTGAGAAATAAGTCTTGCCATACTCACTTAACGTTTTACCAAGTATGGTTTTGAGTGTAGTTTTTCCTGAACTACCAGTTATAGCAACAACTCTTAAGTTCATATTCCTTCTTTTTAATATAGCTAGTTTATTTAAAAAATTAATAGTGCTGGGATATTTAATTAATTTTTTTTTATCTAATTTATTAATATTTTTTTGCACGACACAATAACTAGCTTTATTTTTTAATGCTTCTTTTGCAAAAATATGCCCGTCATAATTTTTACCCTTTATTGCTATAAATAAATTATTTCTTTTTATCTTTTTTGAATTAATTGAAACTCCTTCAAATCTTAATTTGTCAGTTTGAACTATTTTTTTAATAATTTCTGCGTTAAAAATTTTATTATAATTTTTTTTGTCAAATTTAAGTTTTTTACTATTAATATTTTTTACTATCTCTTTGTCTGAAATATTAAAAATTTTCTTTCCATAGGTTTGTGTTGTCTCATGTCCCTTTCCTGCTATTAATAAAACACTATTAGGTTTTGACCTTATAACTGCTGTTTTAATAGCTTCAGTTCTTGAGGGTATTTCAGCAAAAGTTATTTTTTTACTAAATCCAGATATGATCATACGTCTAATCAATTTTGGATTTTCATTTCTCGGATTGTCATCCGTTACGTATATTTTTTCTGCATTTTTTTCACAAACTTTTGCCATTTTAGGTCTTTTTTTTTTGTCTCTTTCACCACCACAACCAAAGACCACATCTGGTTTAATCTTATACTGTTCTTTGAGTGTTCTTAATATCGTTTCAAGTGCGTCTGGTGTGTGTGCATAATCAACAAATATTTTTGTTTGATTGGGCGTAGTTTCTATTAGTTGAAGTCGACCATTCACTTCTTTAATGTTTTTCACAGTATTTAAAATTTTTTTAATTTTTAAACCGGATAGTTTAGCTGCAACGATTGACATAAATAAATTCTTAATCTGAAATAAACCAATTAGAGGAATTTTAACTTTATATTTTTTTTTATTGTGTCTGAAGATAACCCTCTGAAAATTACCATTCGATTTAATGGTTCTGAATTGAATTGTAGTTTTTTTTTTCCCAATAGTAAGTAATTTTAAATTATTTTTTTTTGCGATTTTTTTTAGTTTCAAAAATTCTGGAATATCAGAGTCTGTAATTATATATTTTTTTTTGAATAATTTTGAAAACAAAATGAGTTTAGCATTTAGATAATTTTTCATGTTTTTGTGATAATCAAGATGATCTTGTGAAAAATTTGTAAAAATTGCCGTATTAAAATTTAATCCATCTAACCTTCCTTGTTCTAATCCATGGCTAGAAGCTTCTAATATAACGTTATTAACACCTAATATTTTAATTTTTGCAAGTTCTCTATGAAGAGAAATAATATCTAATGTTGTTAAATTAGTTCTAAATATTTTATTGTTTATTTTAATTCCTAGAGTTCCTATAGATGCTACAGGAATTTTTTGCGCAAAGAGAATTTGATGATAAAATTCAGCTACAGAACTTTTTCCGTTGGTACCTGTAACAGCAATAATATTTTTAGGTTTTGATTTATAAAATGTGATGCATGAATCTGTTATAATTTTTTTAATATTTTTTACTTTTATGATGGGTATTTTTTTACTTTTTATTTTACAATTTAAGTCACAGACTACTGCTGTCGCGCCTTTTTTAATTGCACTATTAATATAATCTTCGCCGTTAGACTCCGACCCTTTGATAGCAAAAAATAAGTAATTTTTTTTAATTTGATTACTATCTGAGGATAAACCTTTAATATTAATTTTTTGAATATCAATTGGTAAGTGTTTAATTATTTTTTTTAACAACATGAATATTGTGAACTTCGTTGTTGTTTATGGCTAAAATAGGTCCAATTTTTTCTATTATTTTGCCTGAAACATACACAGAATTCCAGCCTGCTTCTGTTCTAGAAATGTTGGTAATCACTTGCCCTTTATAATTATAAGTAAGGTGTGGTGCTCCTTTAGGGTCGTCTAGAATAGTTAGTAGAACATATTTAGGATCACTAGCAGGAAATATAGAAATAAATGTATTTATATTTTTATTTTTATTTTTATAGCTTTTCGAAGTACCTGTTTTACCCCCAACCTCATATCCAAATATATTAGCAAAATTGGCGGTTCCTTCTTTATCGGCCACTACTTTACGTAGAATTTTATTTATTTTATTGCTCGTATTTTCAGAGACAACGTATGTTTTAGCTTCAACATCAGAATTTTTCTTAAATTGTAAGGTAGGTTTAACTAAATAGCCTCCATTTGCTATGGAAGCATAGGCCGCCGCGGCTTGAAGTGGTGTAGTTGTAATTCCATGTCCGTAAGATATTGTCTCCAATTTGCATTCTTCCCAATTAAATTTTAAAGGTTGACCTATTTCTTCTAACTCAAACTTAATAGGTTTTAAAAGAGATAATTTTTCTAAAAAATTTTTGAACTTGTCTTCTCCAATTTGCCTGGCAATCATTAAAGATCCTATATTTGAAGATCTTATCAAAATATCTTCGACTGTTAAGTTTTCCGGAAAATTATGTATGTCTCTGATAGTATATTTTGAACACTTAACTTCATCCGGTATATTTTTAATAATAGTTTCTGGAGACAAAATATTTTCTTCTATGGCGAGGGCAATAGTGAATGTTTTAAACACTGATCCAAGTTCAAACACACCCTTTGTAATTTGGTTCATGTACCTGATATCCGAAATATTTTCTCTAATATTGAGATTATAGTCAGGTAGAGAAACTAATGATAAAACTTCACCATTTTTTATATCCATTAACAATCCGCCAGCTGAATTTGCTTCAAAATCTTTCATGGCTTTTTTTAATTCTGTTTTAATTAAAAACTGAATACTTGAGTCTAGTGTTAAAACTAAAGGTTCTTTTGCTTTATAATTGTCTCTAAGTTCTCTATCAAAATAATTTTCAACACCTGAAATACCGTAATTATCATCATCTATTTGACCTAGTACATGACTGTATAATTGACCATGAGGATAGACTCTACTTTGAAATGGTTCAAAAATTATACCTTTTTGACCTAAGGACCTTAATTTATTTTTTTCATCTGCGATTAATCTTCTTTTTAAATAAAATCTTTTTTCATATTTTAGTTTTTTTTTTAATTCTGATGAAGAAATCTCAGGAAATTTTAATTTAATATTTAAAATAAAATTTTCTTTATTTTTAATAAGATCTGATTTTACAGCTGCATGATAAGAATTTATATTTCGAGCCATTAATTCCCCATTTCTATCTAAAATGTCTCGTCTTAATAGTGGGTAATTATAATCTACTTTTTTATATCCTTGAAAATTAGATTCTTGAATGGAGATAGAAAAGATGGAAATTGAAAAAATAAGTATTAAAGAAAAGAAAAAAGAAAATAAAGCATAAAGTCTATCTTCATAAATCTTAGATTTATTTAATTTTTTATTTGTTTGAATTGTTTCGAAAAAATCATCAAAAAAAAAGGATTTTTGATTTTCGTAAATAGAATTTTTTTTATTTTTCATTAATTAAAATACTTGTTGTTTTTTTTTGTTCTGATTTAAAGTCTTCCATATTAAAATATATTTGTGATAAATCTAAATTCTTGTATTCTTGATTCAAGTTTTTTTCTATTTTACTCGACAAAACTGCAGGTGAACTTAGGTACTGAAACTCTAAATTAGCTTCTGATAAATTTTTTTCTAATACATATATTTTACTTTTATGGCTTTGAATTTTTTTCTCAATTAATCTAGTTCCATTTTTAATTATGGGAATAGTGATAAAAAAAGAAATGTAGATTAAGATTATTATTAATTTTTTTTTTTTATAAGGTAACATTTTCAATATCTATATATTTTTGAAATTTTTCTTTAAATTCTTTTGGATAAATAAATTCTTGCCCTGTGCGAACAGCTACTCTTAATTTTGCAGATCTTGAGGCTGGATTTTTAACTAATTCTTCTGGACTTGGCGTTAAAAAATTATTTTTATATTTTTCAAAAAAAGAATTTTTTTGATTACTTTCAGTTGGCATATACCTAGAAGGATTGGATTTATTCGATGAGTAATTAGTAAAATAATATTTAATAATCTTATCTTCAATTGAATGGAAACTTATAACGATTATTTTTCCTCCAGATTTAACATGTTGGCTGGCTTTAATTAATCCTTCTATTAGTTCTGTAGTTTCTTTGTTTACAAATATTCTTAAAGCCTGAAATGTTTTTGTACAGACATTAATTTTTTTATTATAATTTTTTTTTTTACTTGCTTCAATTATTCGTACTAAATCTGTAACAGTATCAATTTTTTTTAACATTCTTGCTTTAATTATATTTTTTGCAATTCTTCCTGCCTCTCGTTCATCTCCAAGGATTTTTATTATTAACTTAAGATTTTTTTCATCTAAAGTATTGATTACCTCCTCTGCTGAGGTTTCCGAGAGCCCCATTTGCATGTCTATTCTTTCATTGGATTTAAATGAAAAACCTCTACTATAGTCTTGAAGTTGAAAAGTTGACAAACCTAAGTCAAAAATAATTACGTCCGGATTACTTTTTGTTCCTATTACTTTTTCTAAGTTACTAAATTTTTCGTTATAAAAAGTAAATTGTGTAGGGAAATCTTTTTCTAAATTTTTAGCTCTATTAATTGCAGATTTATCTCTATCTAAAGCTATAATTTTTATATTTGGTAACTTTAATAATTTTTTTGAGTAACCGCCACCTCCAAAAGTACAGTCTATAATTAGCTGATTTTCACTAAGAGGTAAACATGTTTGAATTACTTCATCTAACATCACTGGAAAATGATTTTTTTCCAGTGATGAGATAGAAGTTTTCATACAATTCTTTTCTTTCCATTAAAACTTTTGTCTTCTTAAGAATGCAGGAATCTCAAAGTCTTCTTCTTGGTTGCCTTCTTGAGCGAAAAGTTTCTGTTCTGAAGAAGGAGTATTGCTTTCTTCAGGAGAAACATCTTCAGAAAAAAGTTTTGGCGTGTATTCTTCTTCTGGTGGTAAAGTAAAATCACTATTTGTTGATAAGTGTTCTTCTGAATCAAATTTTACGAAATTTTCGTCAGATGTTGATTCTATGCTTGTTTCACTTTCAAAAAAGTTATTTTCAGCTATGTTCGAATCTATTTCTTCACTGTTGGTATGAACTAATGTTTCTTCTTGAATGTCTAAAGAAGACTTTTGAACTTCACCTACTTCAAACTGCTCATCTAATTTTAATGCTGTTGCACCACTAATTGAGCTGTTAACTGAATTATTTTGTATTGTTGTTCCTTTGGAAAATAACGCTGCATCTGAATAGCCACTATTTCTATTTTGGATACGGTTAACCATATTTACAACTCCAGTAGTGTTGGCTGCCTCGCCATCTAAAGCTGTTGCAACTATTGATACTCTCATTTTTCCATTAAGAGACTCATCTTTAATAGCTCCAAAGATTAACTCCGCTTCAGGATCTACCTCTGCTCTTATTTTATTTACAGCTTGATCTACTTCAAAGAGCGTTATGTCTTTTCCACCAGTTATATTTACTAATAGACCTCTTGCTCCTTTAAGGGAATAATCATCTATTAATGGATTATTTAAAGCCATATCAGTTGCAGTTAAAGCTCTGTTCTCACCTTCTGCTTCACCGGTACCCATCATAGCTTTTCCCATTGAACTCATAACAGTTTCAACATCTGCAAAATCTAAATTTATAATTCCTGGTTTAACCATTAGGTCCGTAATACTTTGAACTCCGTGATTTAAAACATCATTAGATAAGTGAAATGAATCTTCAAATGTTGTCGTCTCGCTAGCAACCTTAAAAAGATTTTGATTTGGAACAACTATAGAAGTGTCTAAATGTTTTTTTAATTCATTCATTCCCTCAATTGCTCTACGCATTCTTTTAGGTCCTTCATAAGAAAAAGGAAGAGTGATTACACCAACAGTTAAAATATTAAGTTCTCTTGCTGCTCTAGCAATTACGCCTGATGCTCCTGTTCCAGTTCCTCCACCCATACCAGCGGTGATGAAAACCATATTAGCACCTTGTAAAAAATTTATTATTTCATTTAGAGATTCGTCTGCAGCAGCTTGTCCGATATCATGTTTTGCTCCAGCTCCTAAACCTTGCGTTAAACATGTACCAATTTGAATTCTTGCGTCAGCTTTACTTAACTTTAAATCTTGAGCGTCTGTATTAACCGCAGCAAATTCTACACCTTGCATACCTGCTTCAATCATAGCATTTATTGCATTTCCACCAGCACCACCGACACCTAAAACTAATATTCTTGGTTTTAATTCCTTAAGCTCTCCACTACCTATTCTTATTGTCATATTTTCTCCCCAGTTTGTTTGTTATCCCATTTTAAGTTAGATCTATTTTGATATGCTTTTTTTCTTGCAACTATTTTAAATTTTTCAAAAGATTTAGATTCCCATATTTGAAAAGTTTTGCCTTGACCAACAAATAGGACACTGTTTTTAATTTTTGCATGATCTAATAATTTTTCTGTAATTAAAACTCTACCTTCACTATCAAATTGTAAGCTTACACTTTCAGAAAGAACTGAAGTTGCAAAATAATCTCTTTTTTCTTCGAAAGGATTTAGTGAATCTATTGTGTTTGAAAGTTTTTCTATTCTGTCTTCAGAACATGCTTCAAGCGCTTCATGATTAAAAGACGGGTAGGCAATAAAACCGTTATATCCTAAAGAACTTAAATGAGACCTAAAGCTAGCTGGCACTGAAACTCTCCCTTTTTTGTCTAATTTGTTCTCGTAACTTGATAAAAACATAATTTTTTTGTCTCCACACAAAAAGAAAGGCTGAGAAAAATAAATTTTTTAAAACAGTCTTTTCTTTAAAATATATCAATAAAACTCCTATTTGGGTTTATATGGGATAATATGGGTTTTATTTTATCTAGTCAATACAATAGTCGTTCAGCTAAAATATGAAAAATAAAGTTTTTTAGGTCTTTTTAAGTAGATTGTTTACTTAGCTAGATAGTCTGTAAGCCGGGTTCTGTCATTAAAGCAGTCATTTCTCTAGGTCTAAACTCACGCTTAGACTCAAGCAGCTAACCCAGATAACGAACTAAAGACTGTTTTTAGCGCTGATAAATCAACGCAATGTCATCTCTATTTAGCCTTGCTCCCAGTGGGGTTTACCATGCGTTTTTTGTTACCAAAAAACCGGTGTGCTCTTACCACACCTTTTCACCCTTGCCTTGATAAGGCGGTTTATTTTCTGTGGCACTGTCCCTAAGGTCACCCTCGCCAGCCATTAACTGGCACTGTGTCTTTATGGAGCCCGGACTTTCCTCTGTTAACCAAAGTTAACAGCGACAAGCCAACTATCTAGCGATAAAGCTTTATTATACTTATATGGCAGAAATCAAGCTAATATTTTAGAAAACTAGCTAAATAATGACTAATTTGAAAGATTTCTTGATCTATCAATCCATTAACTTTATTTTGTCTAAACCTTCTTTGAAATACTTTTATAATTTTTAGATCGCTTTTAGATGATTTTTTTTTATCAAAATATCTGTAGCCAATTTTATATAAATTATTAAAAAAAAATTTACGTAAATCGCTTTTGTTTAAATTTTGATTATTAATGTTTTTTTTATTTACATCGTGCCAGTACCCAATTTTTTTTTGGGATAAAAAATACCAAGGAAATTTTTCACCTGGATCTTTTTTTCTCAAAGGTGCAATATCTGAATGGCCAAGAATATTAGATTTCTTAATTTTATATTTTTTAATTAAATATTTACAGAGCAAAATTAATTTGGAAATTTGTTTTTTAGAAAAATTTTCGTATCCATATTGATGCCCTTTATTTACAAGCTCAATACCAATCGATTGATCGTTAAGATTGATAGAATTTTTCCATTTTGATTTTCCCGCATGCCAAGCAGCATTTTTCTCATCTACCATTCTTGTTATTTTTCCTTTTCTATTAATCAAATAGTGCGTGCTAACTTTACTTTTATTACTTGATAATCTTTCAACGCATACACGTTCTGATTGCATTCCTGTATAATGAATTACTAAGAATTTTATATTTTTTTTTGCTCTAATTTTGGTGGAATAATTTGGAGAGTTAAAAATGTTAATCTTCATAGCTAATAAAATTTTATATTAACATAAAAACTCATAGTAATAGTGGCTTTTTTGCACTAGTAAAAATAGACAATTTATATATATAGAGACCAGAATGAGTTTTAAAAAAATTATAATTATCATATCAGCTAGTATTCTTTTTATGTCTACTAGTTTAAAGGCAGAGGCAGAGGGCGAATGTTTCGAAAAAGTCAGTAGAAACATTTTTAAATTTAATAAAGTTTTTGACAAAGCAGTTTTAAGACCAATTGCTGCTGGGTATAACAAATTACCAAAACCAATTCGAACTGGCACTGGAAATTTTACTTCTAACGTAGCAACCTTGCTAACGGTTCCTAATCATCTTCTTCAAGGTAACTGGAGGCTAGCAGGTGAGTCTGGTGCAAGTTTTTTAATAAACTCGACTGTTGGTGTTCTTGGCTTTGCTAACCCTGCTGCTAAAATGGGATTAAAAAATCAACAGGAAGATGTTGGTCAAACTTTAGGTGCTTACGGATTTAGTGGAGGGTGTTATTTTGTATTACCAGTATTAGGACCGACAACATTGAGAGATTCTTTTGGTAAGATTGTGGATTCTTTTGTTGATCCTTTTGCACACGTTACAATAAGAGACCATGAGCTATTAAGTATGTCAGGAAGTGATTTAGATTATTATTCAGTCAAAAGTGTTGGTGCTGTAGAATTTAGAGCTGATAATATGACAAACCTAGATAGTTTAGAAAAAAATTCTATAGATATGTATTCAGCTTTGAAAAGCTTATATTTACAAAGTAGAGAAAAAAAAATAAACAATACTTTTTTGTCTGTAGACGAAGATGATTGGGCTGAATTCAATAAATAAATTTTATAAATGAGAAAAATAATTAACTCGTTAGTACTGCTAACACTATTTTTTCTTAGCGCGAATAGTTTTGCATACAATTCAGATCCAAAAATTTTTATCCAAGAACTTGTGGATGATGCTACTAAAACGTTAGCTGATAAA
>Ga0308019_10001707_pt1 | contig 12953 bp, 11 predicted proteins | sample Neamet284_FD_203135 | JGI IMG/M metagenome (GOLD analysis project Ga0308019, IMG submission 203135) | Marine microbial communities from water near the shore, Antarctic Ocean - #284 | ecosystem: Environmental > Aquatic > Marine > Unclassified | place: Southern Ocean | collected 2014-10-01 | reverse complement strand
GGCTGGTAATGACTGAAACTGGAGAAGACTATCTTGCACCTGCTTGCGGAATATTATGCCCAATAACGGTGAATGGGGGAACACTCACTGTGCCTCATATCGACCGAGATGGAAGCAATGTTTTGATTACCCCACAAGGTGAAGACGCCGCTAATAATCAGTAATTGTTATCGGCATCTCGTAACGCACGTACCATGTCGATTCGCCCAACGAGGCCAACTAAAGCCCCTCGGCGGTTGACCAGCAACACCTCTTCTTCCCCAAGGAGCCGACGAGCTTCACCAATTGAAATATCGACATCAACCATGGAGAAATTAACCCGCATAACCTCATCGACACAAGCACTTCGCCCCACGTCTCCCTTGAGCAGACTTGATTCTGATACTAAGCCAACCACTGACCCCGTTTCACTGAGAACGGGAAGTTGACTAATACCTCCGAGAACCATTTTATCAATAGCAGATTGAACAGTATCGGTCCGTATTAATGTCGTGACTTCGCTGATCATGATGTCGCCCACAGTATGAGCCTGGCCAGGTTGTTCTTCCCGTTTGAGGGCACCCACCATCTTTCGAAGTGTCGATGCCCGAGGATCGACCGACCCTGTCTCAACCTTAGCGATGACAGATTGGGTCAACCCCGAACGCTCGGCTAACAAGGCTTGAGTTAGCCCCAAAGATTTGCGCCACTGCCGCAAATACCCACCGGTTGGAATTTCCATTACTCATCCGTGGGGGGTTCCAGCAATGAGTTCACCGGTCGGCGCTCAATTCCACCCTCAAATTGGTAATTGAACCGCTCTGTTCAATTGGCAAATAAATTTTGAAAATTACGAACAAATGAATAAAGGAAAACGCACGAATAGAGGTGATAAGTAAGCATATGATAAGTTATATTTCTTAATAGTAGATATATGCTAAATAAAAACGCGCAAAAGATGAGCGTATGGTTGATATACCGTCTTCACAAGCAATGAATCGATACTGATGATGGATAAAGCAAAATTGGAATACATCTGGCTTGATGGTTACAACCCGACACAGAACATGCGGAGCAAAACTTTGGTTCGTTCTGACTTTACAGGAACCCTCGAAGAATGCCCAATGTGGTGCTTTGACGGCTCTTCAACCCGCCAAGCAGTCGGTGGCGATTCAGATTGTCTTCTCAAGCCGATCGCCCTTTTCCCCGACCCACAACGTTTCAACGGCTTTCTCGTCATGTGTGAAGTTTTGAACGCTGATGGAACGCCCCACCCAAGCAACGGTCGAGCGACCATCGAAGACGACGACGAAGATTTCTGGTTTGGCTTTGAGCAAGAATACTTCATTATGGATTCAGAAACACAATTACCTCTTGGATTCCCAATGGGTGGTTATCCAGGGCCTCAAGGAATGTACTATTGTTCAGTCGGTGGAAGAAACACTCATGGCCGTTATCTGGTCGATGAGCATGCTGATTTGTGCCTCGATGCAGGAATCAATTTCGAAGGAATCAATCAAGAAGTTGCTTGTGGGCAATGGGAGTTTCAAGTCTTTGCCAAAGGTGCAAAGAGAGCTGGAGATGAATTGTGGGTTGCGCGCTATTTGCTTGACCGCTTGACCGAAAGCTATGGCTGCTATATCGAATACCATCCAAAGCCGGTCAAGGGCGATTGGAACGGTTCAGGAATGCATGCGAACTTCTCCGATGGCCGAATGCGCGATGAAGGCAAAAAAGAAATTTTCATTAAAATCTGTGAAGAATTTGGAAAGAACATCAAAAAGCACATGGATGTATACGGCGCTCATAACGACCAACGCCTGACAGGTCTCCACGAAACACAATCAATCGACCAATTCTCATATGGAATTTCCGACCGAGGAGCGTCGATTCGAATCCCTATTGGTACGATCGAAGAAGGATGGAAAGGACGACTTGAAGACCGCCGTCCAGCTTCAAATGGCGACCCATACAAGATTGGTGCTGTAATTATCTCTACAACGAAGGCATCTTACAACTGAACTTCTTCAGATTGACCTTCGCTTTTCCGAACGCGAAGAACGCCGAGAATGACCGCGCCAATGACTGACAAGGTCATGATATTAGCCGCCACCATCGCAAAGGAATCAACGAGGATTCCATAGACGAGCCACAGTCCAAGCGCAAAAGCAACAACAGCAAACGTCGTCAGTGAGATCCCATCATGGCGCTTGTGAACCCAAACTTGGATGATTTGTGGAATCCAAGCGAAAATGCCGATGATGCCAGCCAGTAAACCAATTGCCTCAATCCACAGCTCAGCCATGGCCATAGCCGTTCGACCAACCCACATCAAACTTCGCGAACATCAAATGTTCTTGGCCCAATCTACAGGGGGCTTTGACACACTGATGTGTGTGATGTTTGCCCAATCAACTTTTCGTGGCATTTTCTCTCCCACAACGTGCATTTCAAGAGCGAGACCAAATGGTATTTTGGCGATGATGTTCTTTCCACCCGTTTTCAATGTCACTTCACTTGGGTTATTTGAAAACAAAGAGAACAATGAGCGCTTATGTTGTGCCGTTGCCCCGACTGAACATTTCCGGTCAGCAAACCATGAACGCAACTGGTCGCCCAAGCCGAGGCCAAAGACATCGCCTTTCAGCATCAATCCACCATGAAGGTGAACTTCGTCCCATGTGTTGAAACCTTGCAAAGTCTCCATTAAATCTGTATTCATTTCCCCCGGACTTGTAGTTTCAAGAATTTTAATGAAGCCTGCTTCATCAACCATTTCTGCAGCCAAACTCTTCGGAATTTCAGGCCATTCAAGACGTTGATGGGTCATCGCGACAATGACTTGCATTTCCAGCGATTGTTCTTCGGAAAGTGAAAGCCGTTTTTCATGCAATGCCTTCAAGATTTTTGCCTTACGGGCGATACGGTCAGCGACCCCATCATGATTATGCTGCGTTCCATTTTTCCGGTTTTGAACGAAATGATGCTCCTCGGTAATGACAAATGAACCAGCCCAGTGCTTTTGTTCAACGACTAACATTGTATTTCCGCCAATGACGACCATGTCAATTTCTCTTCTACCGCCATCCGGGTCGGGTATTCGAACCGATTCAAAAATCTCCCAACCATTTTCTCGCCCAGCCGCTCTTGATAATTTACACAACCTCATTTCAGCGAGGTCGCCAGCGCGATGGATATCGTCAGGAGGATGTTTCAACCGCCGGGAACGCCACCATTTCCAACGGAGACCTACCGACATAGATGCATCACCGTAACAAATCATCGACGCTTTGAACGATGACGGTAGGTTGCTGTTCAGCACCTTCTTCCAATTCCGAAACATCAGCCATAGTCGCTTCACCAGACAGTACCAATACACCAACACAACCGGCTCTTGTCGCCATTGCCAAATCGGTATACAAGCGGTCTCCAACCATAGCGCAACGCGCTGGGTCAAGTCCCAAGGCATCGATTTTATGCAAAATCATACCAGCATTTGGCTTTCCAGTGATGTGGACGGGATCGACCCCAGTTGTGGTTTTGAGTAATGCAAGATAAGCACCGACGTCAGGCAATCCACCATCTGGAGAGGGACAGACCATGTCGGGGTGACTGGCGACCAACGGGACGCCAGTATGAAGGAAGATACTTGCTTTCGAGAGTTTTTCATAATCGATTTCCGTGTCGTAACCAAGAACCACATATTCGGGTTGCTCACTGCGAGTTTCAACACCTTGCTCTTCAAGCATTTCTCGCATTCCTTCTGTACCAATTAACCATGTTTTTGTGATTGAGTTGGATTTGAGCCATGCAAGTAAATCGTGAGTGGAAAGCAAGATGTCATCTTCGACAGCTGGAATACCAAACCCATGTAACTTTTTCACATATTGCTTGACTGAACGACTGGAATTATTGGACAAGAAATACCGCTTAACACCTTGTTCATCGCATCGGTGGAGAAAATCAAGCGCGCCCTCAATCAGATTACCCCCAAGATAAATCGTACCATCTAAATCGAGAAACACCGCGTCAATTCCATCGAGTTGTGCGTCCATATTCTCACCTCAAAACAACAATGTCTTCACCATAAACCAAGGTGAATGTAAATTCTCCTGGGCCTCTTTACTGGCAATCATTTCAGTCATCATTTCTTGCAGAACGGGCTTCTTTTCCGCCTTTCCAACAAACCAATTGAGGAGCCAAGACTTCCGGCTGAGTTTTTGCATTCGGTAGGAATTGATGAGTTCAGGCCCCAACACTTTCCACACCTCGTCTTGATATTCGAGAAACGGTCTTTTTTCGATGATGTGCCGAGCAGCCATTTCTCCAGTAACCAATGCATTTCCAACACCTTCGCCTGAAAACGGGTCAATCAAAGAAGCAGCATCACCTACAAGTCGAATACCATTCATACTCGACCGGCGAGGTTGATTACTGCTTTTCTTACGAGGAGAGCCGAAAGGAAGTAGCCAACCTTTCGCAGACCCCGGGACCATTTCAGCTTCAGCGAAGCGATCTTTGAACATAGGGTGATTTGCAATAACATCTGCTTGGAGTGCTTTCAATTTCTTCTTTTGTTTGTCTAAAAGACCCATGACCATTCCAATGCCGACGTTCACAACATTTTCCGACACTGGGAAGAGCCAGAAGTACCCGGGAATAACAGAGTCGACGAAATGAATTTCAATATCACCAATGTTCGCTTCACAACCCTTGACATTGCGCCAATATTCACGATATCCTCCGCAATAATGGTCTCTATCCACCATTTCTTCATTGTATGAGGACTCGACGACTGAGCGAGCAGCGGGGCACCTGTAGCCACCAGCGCCGACTAATTCGCGAGTGTGAAAAGTTCGTTCTTCTCCATCTCTTCCGCCGATTTGAACAACAATACCAGCGGCATGTCGAGCATCACCACTTCCTTCACCAGGGTCTTCACCACCAGCGCCATCATCAAACAAAACGGTACGAACGTCGCCGCCTTGAATGATCGAACCGCCCGCTTTCCGGACCATTGCCTGGCATCGGTTGAACAGTAAAGAATCAAATTGGGCACGAGGTAAAGCATATCCCGCTTCCATTCTTTCGACATCTTCTTCAGGCAAGGGAACTCGTACTGAGTTGCCTTTTGGTGAGGAAAACAGAATACCTGTGACTCTAAAGTGAGGCGTAGATTCTAAATCAGCCTTCACTCCAAGTTCCTTGACGTGAGAGAGCGATTTTCCACCGACGGCATCTCCACAAACTTTGTCGCGCGGCCATACTTCTTTTTCGATCAGCAAGACGCGAGCTCCGGATTTTGCTAAGTAGCCCGCAGCAGATGAACCACCAGGCCCTCCACCGACAACGATTGCATCAAATTCCGTACCGCTTTCCGGCATTTCGCCAGTCTCGATGGGCAATTCCCATGAGCGCACTGCAGAGTCGCCATCCGCCGTCATATCCGCTACACAACCCATTCACCCCTTGAGTCTTAGTGTTCAAGCGGTTGCAAATCACCTTTCTCGACCGTCATACTCATTCGGCGTCACTCCGGCCACAGAGTATGGGCGAACACCTCTCGCAACTTGGCAGCGGTTTGGAAGCCGGCCCTGCAAGCCCACTTCAGCGAAAGAAAGCCTTGTTTGCCTTACTGGTTGTCACTTCGGTATGGGGTGCCACTTTCATTTGGATGAAACAAGCACTCAATGCACTTGAACCCGAAATACAAGACATTGGGAGGTTCCAAGTTGTTGCCATCCTTGTTGCTGCACGATTTGCCGTGGCAGCAATTGCCATGATCCTCCTCTTCCCGAAGGCCAGAGCGGCCCTCGCTCACCGGGAACAATGGCGCGGAGGGCTGATTCTGGGTGGGATTATGCTTGTTGGCTTTGTCACCCAAATGATCGGTCTCAAAGATATTAGCCCTTCAGTTTCCGCCTTTCTGACTTCACTCTATGTTGTTTTTACTGCATTGATTACCGTAGTCTTTACCAAATCAAGACCCTCTCGGGCATTGATTCTCGGCGTCTTCCTTGCAACGTTCGGTGCCGGTTTCATCCAAGGCCCTCCACATTTGACATGGGGCATGGGTGAGATTCTCACTGTCATATGTGCAGTTTTCTTTGCTTTACACATCATCTATACGCAGAAACTGACACAACAACTCGAACCCATCGGCGTAACGCAGACCTCCTTTATCGTCGTAGCCGTTGGTTCATTGCTCCTACTGTTGTTGATTGGTGGTGGACGTTCAATATCCCAATGGGATCTTGTTTTCAAAGACGGCGTTTTTCTTCAAGTGCTCTGCCTCGGGATTGGCGGTTCGTTGTTCTGCATACTCTTACTCAACATCTTCCAGCGTTATTTACATCCAATTCAAGCAGCAATTATCTATGCGTTTGAGCCTGTTTGGGCGACAATATATGGTTTGACGCTTGGACTTGATCACTGGAGTGGGTGGATTCTTCTTGGCGGCGGCGCGTTGTTTATCGGCAATATAGTGGTTGAAATCTTCTCGACTTCTGATGAGGAAGAGTAAATGGTGGCCGACGATTCGGCAAGCATGAGGGGTTTTATTATGGCCGACGACAATCTTGACCTGAAAGGATTTGGAAGCAAAGCAGTGCACAGTGGAACCAACCACATCGGAGATGCCGTAAACACTCCAATTTTCCAATCTTCAACCTACAAACTCACCGATGAACGCTATGCTGGATGGGCTGCTGGAGCCCAGCACACGCTCCTCTATGCTCGCCTTTCTTCAGTAAATTCAGACGCGGTTGCGCAAAAGCTAACCGCCATGGAAGGCGGAGAAGATGCTGAAACATTCTCGTCAGGCATGGCCGCTATTTCTTCAACACTGATGGCTTTCCTTTCAGCAGGTGATCACATCGTAGCATCATCGGATGTCTATGGCGGAACCTATGGATTGCTTACCGAAGAACTTCCACGCTTTGGAATTGAAACGACAATGGCCGATATGCGAGACCCAGCATCCTACGAGGCTGCCATTCAACCCAACACAAAGATTCTCTATATTGAAACATTGACAAATCCAGTTCTCAAAGTCTGCGACATTACAGCAATGACCGCCATCGCCAAGCGACACAACCTCCTCTGTATAATCGACAACACATTCGCTTCTCCATGGGGATGCCAACCGCTTTCAATGGGTGCCGATTTAGTCATTCATTCCACAACCAAATACCTCGGTGGCCATTCTGATCTCATTGGCGGTGCTGTGGTCGGTTCAAGGGAATTAATCACACAGGTTTTCGGTAGAAAAGTACACTTTGGCGGAAACGCCGATCCCCACACTTGCTACCTGCTTGAGAGAGGAATGCGCACACTCCATGTCCGAATGCCGGTCTTGTGTAGCAACGCTGCAGACCTTGCTCAGCGCCTAGAAGCGCATCCAATGATTGAGAAAGTCAATCACCCTTCACTCCCTTCACATGCTGATTATGAAGTTGCAAAACGCATTATGCCAAAAGGAACAGGAATGATTGCTTTTATCGTCAAAGGCGGCGATGATGCTGCATTGAAGTTCATGCGCGGGCTCAAAATGATCTACGAAGCAACAAGTCTTGGTGGTGTTGAATCCTTGGTCGAATGCCCCTTCAACTCAAGCCACATGATGATTCCTGAACAAGTTCGTCACGCTGCAGGACTCAGCCCAGGACTTGTTCGTCTCAGTATTGGAATCGAAGACGTTGAAGATTTGTGGACAGACCTCGAAAGAGGATTTGCCAATATTTGAGATTAATTCGCTTCACCGGTGACGGTTTTGAGAGCAGTAAACGCTTCCATCCACGCCTCAGTTTTACCCTCGGCTTCATCGGCATCGCAATTGTAGAGTACTTTTCCAGCCTCAAGAAGTTGCTTTGTCGCAGCAAGCCAAGCACCACCGCGGTCTCTCGCATTGATGTCAAAATGCCATTCTTGTCCAGCTGAGCGGCCTGCAGCGAGTAACCATGCCCATGAAGCAGCAGCAGAGTCGATCGAATCGTGACGTTGTGTTGCGGTTCGCTCCGCCTTTCCATCGCCTTCTAAGAGCCCTTGTAAAATCAAATCATGCACCGCTCCAGTCGCCCCAGACAAAACATCGTCACGTGTTGGGAATCGAGCAACCTTCTGAGCCATAGCCCGAGTAGAATCTAAACTCTTGAGGAAATTTCCAAACGGTTGGGGCTTTTTCTGTTGCTTCTTCCAAATTTCTTCAGCTTCAGGCCCGGTAATTCCTAAGCCAGCAAGTCCATTCAAGCCCCATTTTTCCCACAAGGCTCCAAGGACATTACCGCAACTGGTGCCTTCCATGACTTCCAAAGCTGCAGCCTTCCGTTCAGACACATCGCCCTTTGGCGTTACACGCATACCCTCTCCATCAACAGAGCCTTCTTCCATCGAAGCGTACAACATATGAGCGGCGAGATGACGCTCATCGTTTGACCCAGGATGAGATTGTAACGCTTCTTCAATCGATTCAAAATCTTTACCGGTAATCCATGATTCACCGACAACTAATCCTGAATCAATAGAATCCAAAACCGCTCTGCGTATAGCAAACGCAATGACACCTTCATTCATTGTCAAGCCTTGCCAAGCGTCGATAATTTTGTCCATACCTTCTGAGGCTGAATCAGGGAGTGGTGTGTCTTCATCCCATCCTTTTGGCGCCCAATTGGCATCGATCTTGAGAATCGAAGGAAGGAATGGGGGCAGCATCGAAAGAGCCAGATGGTGAATAAACGAGGACTCTTTCTTTTCGGTTTTCGATAAGTCTTCAAAGCCAATAGCAAGAACCGGTCCATGTTTGAATGAGAACCGGATATAGCCACCACTGCTTGGTTTGAAATCAACAACAGATTGAGCATCAATGCCTTCAGTGACCCAAACAGGAACCGCTAAATCATCATGCTTGGTAAACGAAAACCGTGAACGTTGAAGCACATCATCAAGCCACTCATCGGGCGGGGTTGGGTTTGGGCCAGTGCATACAAATCCACCCTTCCACGTGAAGAAATACATGCCGCGTTTTGCATGGTCTTCCCATGGCAACATCCGCAAAGTGAGGTGCGAGTAATTTTGCAAACCGGCAAGATAGCCTTGCTTTCCATCACCGCGCCGAATGAAAGATGCAGAGCCAAAAGACCCCGAACTAAATTTCCCAACGAGTGTAATGTTTTCATCGTGGGCAGCATGGAGTGAACCAGCAAAAGCCTTCGCCACAGGATCGCCTCTCTTTGACATCATTCGCTTACCCAGCCAAGCGACGTTATCCTTCTTGCGAATAATCGATTCTAATGCCCGCATGGTCTTTGTCACCGGGTCAGTTCGGCCCCAGCGGAGTTTGCCCTTCCAGGTCATAACAGGGAGGTGGGCCCGAGGATTCTCCAATAATTTGCTAAGTTCTCGGTTGAGTTTATTGGCAGTCGCTTCGTTGGCATGCTTGGTACCACGCATACGAATTCGCTGCTTTTTTTGACCGGGGTATTCTACTTTCGACGGACCAGCCATACATTCCCCTCACCCTTGTCCAAAAGCCTCTCTCGTTTGAGTCCTTCGCGCCTTCATATACTCTTGAATTGTTGAAGTTATGGGGCCCAAGCAGGTTTCTAAATGCTGGTTAAGCGTTTGGATTCTAAGCAGTCTCACTATGAGGAATGACAATGTCTGACGAATTTGCAATTGAAGAAGGAATTACCCTAGAACCCCATTACCATCCAGAACTCAAATCTGAAAGTAAGTCCAAAGAACCCGCATCAATGGTTTTGGAAATACAAACTCCGATGGGCCCTGTAACCATCGACATGAAACAATTTGAAGATGCCAAAATCGCGGTTGCAGCCACCCGAAAGAAAACCCCTCAACTTCCACTTGCAGAGCAACTGTTGAAAAATTTCATTGGCCACAAACACAATCGAGATTCGCGCTACTGGACTGGTAAGTTGGGCGTTCTAATGAAAATGCATTTCGACCAGTATCTCGAAGAAGAATACACCATTACCGATGAATTCATGATTGAGCAAGGGAAAATCCGTGCGGCGATGTATGACACCGCCGAGGTTCAAAACGAGGTGCGTCAGCGGTTCTTGGCAATTGGCTCCCGCTATTATCAATCGAAAACTGAACCGGAGCACAAATTCGTCATCATCTCATCAATTGACCATGACGGCGATCAGCGCCTTTCAGTCTATACGCCCGCAGATACCACTGTTCTTGTCCACGGTAAAGACGCAGGGCAACTTATTGGAAACATCGAATCTGATTTTTATCAATACGGCTCCCTCAAAGGAGCGTTCTTCGATTTGCGCTACAATTTCATCACCCGTGACAAAGGCATTGACGAACTGATTGCTTGGGATGAAAAGGTTAAGGAAACGCTGTGGAATGACATCATCGGCTTCCAAAAAGCCATGCCGAAACTTCGTGAATGTGGTGTTCCAAATTCGCGCGGTGTAATTCTTGCAGGTCCCCCGGGCACCGGTAAAACAATGATGGCGAAATGGCTTGCAGCTCACTCCGCCATCACCTGTATCCTGATTTCTGCTGAAATGATTACTGGACGTAACGACATTAAATCTTGTTTCAAATTGGCTCGTAAACTCTCTCCAACCCTGATTATCATCGAGGACATCGACACAGCAGGCGCGCTCGACCGCCGGGCATCCGACCACCCACTCTTGGGTGAGTTTTTGCAATCAATGGACGGTATTGTTCCGAATCACGGCGTTATTACGCTCGCAACCACCAACCATTCTAACAAAATCGACCCTGCGATTGCAGACCGTCCAGGGCGTTTCGACCGAATCATCGAGGTAGGACTGCCAGGTAAAGAACAACGTTTCCACATCTTTCATCACCTCTTGCTAAAACTTGACCTTTCTCGAAATGTGACTCTTGAAGTTAAGGAAAAACTTGCGAAGAGTACCGAAGGCCTTACCGGCGCATGGATTCGAGCAGTCGTCCAAGATAGCTTTATTCTAGCGCTTAGCCAAGGCAAAACCAAGATTGGAAAAGACCACTTGTTCGCATCATTGAAGGACGTCATGGAACGGCGAGGCATGGCCTATCGAGTTGCAACATATACCCCGCCTCAAATGGCTGCGAAAGCAGATGTCTATGTCCAGTGAATGAACTGATGGATTGATGGCGCACGCCTCCTTGGCCACTACATGGTCGAAGTTACAGTGCTTGGTATTGCACAAGACGGAGGCCATCCACAACCAGGGTGCATGCGTCCATGTTGCGCCAATTTAACCGAACAACACTATCCAGTTTCATTGGGTATCCGAAGCGATGAAGGAACCAACATTCTCATCGAAGCAACCCGCCACCTTGGCGATCAATTCACCCTTTGGGGTCAAACGAACGTCGACCATCTTCTTCTCACGCACGCTCATTTTGGCCACGTCGATGGACTTGGCCTGTTCGGCCGTGAAACCCTTTCAGCTCAAGGCATACACCTGCATGTCTCAGAAGAAATGTACCATCTTGTCGACCAAACTCCACAATGGAATTTGATGGTTCAACAAGGGGTCTTTGAAATTCAAACCTTTGCTGTTGACAGTGTTCTTTTCAACCAAGGCAGTCTCAAAATCGAACCTGTTCGAATACCTCACCGTGACGAACTTTCCGATATGCATGCGTTCATCATACGAGGGCCAAACAAATCACTGCTCTTTCTCCCAGATCACGATACGTGGGACGAGACTCTTGCCGTTCACAACAGTACTTCAATTCGAGAGTGGTTGTCAAAGATGAATGTGGATATTGCATTGATTGATGGAACTTTTTGGTCAGAGGATGAACTCGGCGGACGTAATCAAGCGCATGTCCCTCATCCACCGGTGCTGCAAACTCTCAAGATGCTTGGTGATAAAAAAGACGGCGACCCAGAAATCTTGTTCACCCACCTTAACCATACCAACCCGTTGTACAATCAAGGCGGTGAGCAAATGAGGCAAGTAAGCAAACAAGGTTGGGGGGTTGCCCATCAAGGTCAACGCTTCACGCTTTGACTTTGGTGATGACATATTCCAGTATGATGACTTCAATCGTGTAATCAACGTTTTCACCATCATCTGTATGTTGACATCCAGCTCCACTACCAGTAGCCACGTCAACTGAAATATCTATTGAATAATCGCCAAGACCAGCACCGTTTGAATCGAGTCCAGCCATAATATCGGCTTTTGTGACATTGGACACTTCACCAATCATCGAAGCATTATACCATTCGACCAGTGTTTCATGAGAGGCAGGTGCGCCTTCCTGATTTTGTCCGCTTTCAGAACCACTGAATTCATCGTGCATCAACATACCAGTGATGGTATCGGACTCGGTATCCGACGCGCCCGGCGCAAGACATCCAAAACCAGCACTGCTTTCATCTTCGGAATACGACATTGAAATTTTAGCTCCGACGATGTTCAATGAATTATCGTTTAATGAATCAGTTGACAAATTCAGTGAAAAAGTATCACCGTCGACTATGTATTCTCCACCGTTATCAAGCTCCAATGTACGGAAGTTCCCAGTCACATTGTAGCTTCCTGGAGCGCTGGATGATTCAGAAGCATCGGGAGCGAAGGCGTAGTAGGAAGTCTCCACACTTGCTGCAAGAAGAAGCGTAATTGCTGCACCGATACCGAGCGTTTTCTGAGCAGGAATTGCATATCTGCCAAATGGATTGTCAGGCGATTCGCTGCGGAACCAACAGAATCCGAAGTGGGTTGCAAAGGCAGCAGCCATTCCCGGCACTGATGGAAAGACTTCACTGCCATAACCGAGCAATGTCCAAACAACGACCCCAATCATGGCCGACATCATCATGGCAATTGCGTGTTTTGAATCAGGCTCATAACCCGTCATTCTTACCAAGAGCAGTGGCACAAAGATAGCACCAAGGCCATACACGGCCAGAACTACCAAGGCAAAGACAGAATCTCCGAAACCGGGGAATTGTTGACCCACGAGTGAGATTATTG
>Ga0308019_10001706_pt1 | contig 12954 bp, 12 predicted proteins | sample Neamet284_FD_203135 | JGI IMG/M metagenome (GOLD analysis project Ga0308019, IMG submission 203135) | Marine microbial communities from water near the shore, Antarctic Ocean - #284 | ecosystem: Environmental > Aquatic > Marine > Unclassified | place: Southern Ocean | collected 2014-10-01 | reverse complement strand
AGAAGATAATGGGAGCAACATACACAAGACAGAGTTCATCAGCTATTGTTGATGGGGGTGTCATTGAAGCAGCAGATATAAATGCAGAATTTAATCAAGTTCTTGCAGCCTTTGCTGTAACTTCAGGACATACTCATGACGGTACAGCTGCAGAAGGTGGACCAATTACAAAATTATTAGGCACAGCAATTACCATAGGTGATGCTACAGCAGGAACAGATATTGCTGTAACTTTTGATGGTCAATCAGCTGATGGTGTATTAACATGGATGGAAGATGAAGATTACTTTCAATTCTCAGATGACCTATTATTAACTACTACAGAAAGATTACAGTTTAGAGACACTGCATTATATATTCATTCTAGTGCAGATGGTCAATTAGATATTATAGCTGATACAGAAGTACAAATAGCTGCAACTACTGTAGATATTAATGGTGCTGTAGATATATCAGGAGCTTTAACTCTTGCTGGTACTACTTTAGCAGAAGTAATTTCTGATACAACAGGTGCTATGTTTAGTAGCAATACTGAAACAGGTATTACAGTAACATATCAAGATGCAGATAATACTATTGATTTAGCATTATCAGCTGCACAAACAACAATTACATCTTTACTTGCAGCAGATATTAAAATTGGTGAAGACAATGAAACTAAAATAGATTTTGAAACAGCAAATGAAATACATCTTTATGCAGCAAATGCAGAACAAGTGTATGTTGCTGATGGTATATTTGGACCACAGACAGATAGTGATGTAGATTTAGGAACAACAGGTGTTAGATGGAAAGATGCATTTATAGATTCAATTACAACTACGGGTAATACTACTATTGGTGGAGACCTTACAGTTACTGGTGACCTTACAGTTACTGGTGATGATATTACTATGGGTACAAACACTGCAGGTAATTTATTAGTTGCAGATGGCACAAATTTTAATTCAGTAGCAGTTAGTTCGTTATCAGAGATATCAACAGCAGCTAGTGGTGATCTTTTACTAGCAGTAGACGCTTCAGGTGGTGGACTTAAAAAAATTACAAGAAGTGCTGTTATTGCTGGAACTGGTTCAAGTGGAGATTTAGCTAATGTTGTAGAAGATACTTCACCCCAATTAGGTGGTAATTTAGATACTAATTCTCAAAATATTTTAATAGATGATGCACACTTTATTGCAGATGAAAATGGTAATGAACAAATTATATTTCAAACAACAGGTTCAGCAGTAAATCAATTTGATGTAACAAACGCTGCATCAGGCAGTGGTCCAAGATTATCAGCAACAGGTGGGGATTCTAATATTGATTTAGATATACTAGCAAAAGGCACGGGTCATGTAACGGTTAGAGGTAATACTACTTCAGGTACCATTCAATTTAATTGTGAATCAAATTCACATGGTCAAATAATTAGAGCTCAACCTCATTCAGCTAGTGCAACAAACATTATGCTACTACCTGAAGGTGCTGATTCAACTTTAGTATCTCTTGTATCAGCAGATACTTTAACAAACAAAACTTTAACAAGTCCAAAAATAAATGAAAACGTAGCAGTAACTTCTACTGCATCAGAGTTAAATATTTTAGACGGAGTAACTTCTACTGCAACAGAACTAAATGCTTTAGATGGTATTACTGCTGTCGTTGGTGAATTAAATGCTTTAGACATTGGTAGTACAGCTGTAGGAACAGCTGTAGCAAGTAAAGCAGTTATTTTAGATTCAAATAAAGATTACACAGGTTTAAGAAACTTTACTGTCAGTGGTGAGCTGGATGCTGCAACAGGAGATTTTTCTGGTAACGTTGATGTAGATGGTACATTAGAAGCAGATGCTATTACAATTAACGGTACAGCAATAGCTTCAGTATTAAGTCCCATAGCAGGTGGAACAGGGATAGTTACAACAGGTGCTTTAAATGCGGGATCAATTACTTCAGGTTTTGGAACTATTGATACAGGTGCATCAACAATTACAACAACAGGATTAATTAGTGGTGGATCACTAGATATAGACAATGTTTTAATTAATGGAACAACAATTGGTCATACTGATGATACTGATTTAATGACAGTTGCCGATGGTCTATTAACTGTTGCAGGTGAAGTTCAAATGACAACTTTAGATATTGGTGGGACAAATGTAACATCAACAGCAGCAGAAATAAATTACTCTGATCTTGCAACACTCGGTACTACTGCTGCATCAAAAGTATTTACAGCAGATGCTAACAATCTAACAAAAGTATCTGGAGCAGTTTTAAATACTGAAGATACACTAACAGACGGATCAACTATTACATGGAATGTAATTAATTCTCCAGTTGCAAAAGTTACTTTAGGTGGAAATAGAACTTTCGCTGCACCTTCTGGATCAACTCCAGCCGCTGGTCAATTTATATCTCTACTTCTTATTCAAGATGGAACTGGATCAAGAACTATTACTTGGAACGCAGTTTATGAATTTACTGGTGATGCCGCACCTACATTAACAGAAACAGCTAATCTTGGCGACTTGTTTACCTTCAGATATAATGGAGCAAAGTGGTTAGAAATGGGAAGAAATTTAGCATTAACTTTATCATAGGAATATTATGCATACTTTAGTAACAGACGGAACAATTACAAAATACTTTAAAAATCCTAAAGGATTTACTTTAGGCGATTTACAATATCCAAAAGACATATTTACAAAATGGTCAACTTCAGAATTAGAAGCAATAGATATTTACGAAGTAGTATTTGATAATAGTAATTTTAAAAATGAATATTATTATGTTAATACTGATCAATCTTTTGCTTTTGCTAATGATACTGTAACTGCTTCCTATGAAGCTGCAACACCTAAACCTCATGCAGATTTAAAAATAGAATTAATTAAAGATTTAAAACAGCAAGTAGCTAGACTATTACAAGATACAGATTGGTACATAACTAGAAACACAGAAAAATCTGTAGCTATTCCTAGTGCTATTACAACTCATAGAGATGCTGTTAGAACTAAACAAGCAAGTATGGAAACTGCAATTACAAATGCAAGTAACACTCCAGCTTTAGAAACTTTATATACTTACACAGAACAATCAGACGGTACTGTTACTAGACCATTAGGCGAACTACCAACATTAGAGATTTAATGACTTTTATTATACCAGCAAACTCTTTAGCATCTGGTGGATTTGAGGTAGGTAATTCATTAGAATTTAATGGTAGTAATGATTATTTAAGCAGAAATTTTGGAACAGCAACAAGCAGACAAAAATGGACTTTAGCTCTTTGGGTTAAAAGAAATTTTCTTAACGGTAATCAACCTATTGCTGCTGATAGTGGCTCTAATAATTATATGTATTTTAGAAATAAAGCATCTGCTGCTGGAGATTTTGAGATAGAGCAATATTCTGGTGGTTCTAATTATAAACTTACTACATCTGATGAATATTTAGATACAAGTATATGGTATCATTTTGTTATAGCTTTTGACACTACACTTGGAACAGCAAACGACAGAATGAAAATATATGTTGATGGTTCACAAGTAACCTCTTTTGGACAAAGATCTAATCCATCACAAAATTTTAATACTAATTGGAATAATTCTGGTTCTAGGTTTTTAGGTAGAGAAGGTGGTGGTTATTGGAATGGAAAAATGTCTGAAATTGTTTTTATTGATGGTCAACAACTAGCACCAACAGCATTTGGAGTAGATGATGGTGGTACTTGGAAACCAATAGAAATATCATCTGACAATTTAACTTTTGGAAATAATGGTTTCTATCTATCATTTAGTAACGCAAGTGCTTTAGGCACAGATTTTTCTGGTGAAAGTAATAACTTTACAGCTAATAACATTGCATCTGGAGATCAATCAACAGACACACCAACTTCATAATGGCTAAAAAGAAATACTTAACATCAACTGGTGTACCAGCTACTGCAAGATAATGGCACAACAAAATTTTACTCACTATATAAAAAGAGACAAACCACCAAAGAGACCTAGAAGACATAAAAAAAGTTTAAACAAAAGTTCAACATTTAAAAAATATAACGGACAAGGAAGATAAACATGGCAGAGACAGTAGATACAGTTAAGTTGCAGACAGGCTCAGTTAAGCCTACGTCTAGCAATCAGACTACAGCAAGTAAAGCTACTTCATTGATTGAATCTATAGTAGCTAATCCTACTATGCCTACGGGGACTACTATATCTCCACAATTACAGAATGTAGCTACAAATGAATTAATGAGTACTGCAGGAGTTAGTGGGACAGTAGCAGCAGCTACGCCTACAGCTACAGCAACACCTACAATAACTGGAGCGGCAGCACCCACAGCGGCAACAACTACAGTACCTACAACTCAAGCAACAAATGTGTATACACAAGCTGGAGTAGCATCAGCAACTCCTACTATGGCTGCAGCACAAGGTACAGTATCAGCACCAGTAACTGCTCAAACAGGGGCAGTGTCTACTGACTCTACAGTTAGAGGGCAGTTAGCAAGTTTACAAAGTGATGTTGAGACAGCAGTAGCAGCAGGAGATCCTTTACCAGTATGGGCTAGAGGTGCAGCTAAAGCAACTGAAGCAGCTATGGCTAATAGAGGGATGAGTCAAAGTTCTATGGCAGCTGAAGCATTAGCCGAAGGTATAATGAACTCTGCTATACCTATTGCTAAAGCAGATGCAGATACTTATAAGCAAATGATATTTCAGAATCTTGCAAACAATCAGCAAGCTGCAATTACAAATGCTCAAGCTTATTTACAACTGGATATGGCTAACTTGTCTAACAATCAACAAGCTAGTTTACAAAATTTAAATACTAGACAATCATTTTTATTATCAGATCAAGCGGCAGCTAATGCAGCATTTCAATTTAATGCTACTAGTCAAAATCAAGTTAATCAATTTTATGATAGTATGAGTAGTCAAATGGCTGAACAAAATGCAGCTAGAGCAGATGCAATGGGTAAGTATGCAAACAGTGAGACAAATAAAATATCATCATTAAATGCACAAAATTTAGTAGCAGTTCAACAGGCTAATGCAGAAAGAGAATCTTCTATTAATCAGTTTAATGCTACAATAGATAATCAAAGAGATCAATTTAACGTTAACAATCAAAGAGAAATAGACCAATCAAATGTAGTTTGGAGAAGAGGTATCAACACTGCAAATACTGCAGCAGTTAATGCAACTAACCAAGCTAATGCACAGAATTTATTAGGACTATCTAATTGGGCAATGTCAGCAGCATGGCAACAATGGAGAGACGAAGCTTCATGGGTTAATACTGCATCTGAAAACGCATCAAATAGAAATCATAATTTAGCAATGGCTGCACTTGAAAGATCTACAGCAGTAGATTTACAAGATCAATCATCTAAAGATTCTATGTATCAAATGATAGGTAAATTTGGATTTGATGTACTACAAGGATTATAGGAGAAATAATGGGATTTAGTTTAAAGAATATATTTAAAGGAGCAGCAGTAGCAGCAACAGGTTTTGTTGCAAGTAAGTATTTAGGACCAACAGCTGGTAAATTTGCTAGCAGAGCAGTAGGTAGTTTAATGGGTAAAGGTAGCGGAGGAGGAAGTGGAGGAGATTTTCAAATACAAGATACTTCTGTAACTGCACCTTCTTTTAGCGGAGGTCAAATGGGATTTGAAAAGTCTGATAGTGCTGGTAAAAACAGTAGTATTAAAACTGCAGATGCAGATCAATTAAGATACGAATGGGATAATCGTCTAGGTAGATGGTTTAAAAATAAAGATGAAATGTTTGGATAAGGAGACATATGGATCAATTTAAGAAAGCACCTAATAACCCTTTTGACGCACCAGTTCCTGGTCAGGGTCTAACTGATAAACCAGGTAATTACCCTTGGGAACATCCACCTCAATACACAGATAGCCAAGAAGCTACAGAATTTGTTTGGGATAAAATAACACAACCTCAATTTGCAGAACAAGTAATTGCAATGCTAGACTCAGGTATACCTGTAGAAGCTATTGGTAGAATTATAGTATTCAGTGGATTTACAGAAGGTAAGTGGAGTCCCGATTTAGCATTTTTAATTACAGAACCTATTATGAAAATGATAGCAACAGTAGGCATTACAGCTGGTGTTAAAAAATTTAAAATATCTATGCAAGATTTAACTAATAAAAATGAAATGAAAGCTATTATGGATGTAGGAAATAAACAAGAAGAATTTACAAAAGCATCTGAAGGTCTTAAAAAAGATATTAAAGATCTTCCAGGGCAAAAAGGATTAATGGCTCCACAACCACAAGAAGAGGAGATAGCATAATGGGAATAAATTTTGGAAGAATGGCACAGGGTATAGCAACAGGATATCTCGGTGCTGCTATTAAAGATAAAGAATCTAAAGATAATGCTAGACTAGAAGTTATTAAAGCTGCTGGTATAAATTTTGAAACTAATATTAAACCTGCTCATGAAAAAGAAATGAAGTTATTTAAATCTGATTATGACATGGTAGCTACTGTTCACGGTAAAGAAATAGCAAATTTATTTGGTGATCAAGATGGATTTTTTGGCACTGGTAAAGGTTTAGATACTGTTAATGCTATTTTAAAAGAACAGAATATAGATAAGAATGACTTAAAGAATTTTAAATTTTCTACAGAAGAAGAAAGAGCTGAGAAAAGAACTTCAGCATTTGATCAAAAACAATCTACTATGAATGGTCTAACGGGTATTGGTGGCATTGGTCCTAATAATGCTAAGATGAGCCTAGAGGGATTTGGTGAAACAGAATCTACAGATCAAACTACAATACCTGCTCCAGTTGATATGGGTACAATAAAAGAAAATGTAGAAGATGCATCAGATACTACTCAAGCTACTTCTATCAATCAAGACGTATCTACTTTGTTTTCAGATAAACCAGCTGAGAGAGGTGTTGAAAGTAAGTTTGAAAATATTAAAAAAAATGTAGTAGAACAATATGGCTATGGCGAAACTGTACAAATGGCTAATGGCAGTTTAGAATTTAAAATGGTAGGCTCTAAAAGAAATGAAGCAAATGCACATATAGCATTGGCTGAAAATTTTTCGAAAAATAGAACTGATATAAATCAAATTGAAGCTGCAACTCTTGCTAAACAAGAATTAGATAGTCAAGTATTTACACCATTTAAAATAATAGAATTTTCTGTAGATAATATGAATTACTCTCCAGGTGATGGTGAAACTGGCAAAGCTATTCTAGGAAATATAAATACAAAAGTTGATTCAACTACTACTACTATAAAAGAAATGAGAGATGGTAAAAAAGTAGATACTGGTTTATCAGTGTATGAATTTATTAGAGATATATATGACAATGATTTATTACAAGATGGTTCAGGCAATGTAAATAAAGCAGTATTTGATAAATTTTTAGAAAATATTCCTGTAAATATTATGTATGGAGATGATTCATTAAAGAGTGTGTTTGCAAATTCACACCAAATGCAATACTTTAAAAATAATTAATAATGGCTAGTATAGGCGATACTATAGAAAACAATTATAATAATCTGTCATTAGGTGATAAGGTTATATCTAATGCTGTAACTAACAAGAGTAATTTATCATCATCTAGTATAGGAGATACTATTAATGATTACACAAATAAAAGTTCTGTAGAAATAGCGGGCACAGATAAAGTAATACCTGTAGCTAGAAACGATGATGACTCTGTTAAAGTTACCTTTGATAATATATATGAAAATAATTCTTTAGCAGAAGTGTCTAAAGATTTTTATTATTTTAGAGATCAAAAACAATTTAAAGATAACAAAGAAGCTATTGATTATTACATAAATGATAGAACATGGAAACAAGCTAATGTAGTAAGTATTGGTAAAGAGTTTTCTTACATTACTGGAAAAAATGTTAAGAAAGATCAACTTCAAAGATATGCATACCTTACAAAAACATGGGATGATCTTCCTAATATGTTTCAAGAAGGCGGTGGATCAGCAGGTCAACGTACTTTTAGATTTGGTAAAAATTTATTCTACGCAATAATGGATCCTATAAATATTATTGGTGTAGGTGTTGGTGGTCAAGTAGCCAAAGCAGCTGTTAAAACAGCATCTAAAGAAGCACTTGAAGTAGCTATTAAAACAGCTATTAAAGGCAAGAGTAAAAAAGCAGCATTAAAAATAAAAGATACAATGACTGGTCAAGCCTTAAACAAAGCTTTACTAGGTGAAGCAGCTGTTAAGATTGCTGAAAAGGAAGGATTTAAAGCAGGATCTAAAGGTATTGCTGCTACAGCAAGTATAGATTCTTTGGCATTAGGTGGTGCTGATGTTGCTAGACAGTACACTGAAATGGAAGTTAATCCAGAACAAAAATTTGATCCAGTAAGAACTGGTACTGTAGCAATAGCTACATTAGGTTTAAGTGGGACAGCACAGTTTGTTTTAGCTGGTGCAGGTACACTATTTAACAAAGGATTCTTAGCTAAGTCTGCATTTCCTGGAGAAGAAGTAGGAGTAAAGATTGGTACTAATAAAATTACTAAAGTAAAAACAAAATCAGGTGAACCTCTTAAAATAAAAGAAGGTACTACAGGTGCAGAAGGTCAAAGCAAAATACAAAATACATTAAGTTTTTTAAGAACAAACATGTTTGATGCTTATGATCCTCTTGTAGGTTTACAAAGAGATTTAACAGGTGTTGGCGGAAGTGTTAAAGATGTAAGAAAAGCATTTGAAGTACAAGGTCACAGTAAATCACCTATGCTATTACCTTACTTTCAATTTAGAATGACAGCAGCATCTAATGCTAGAGCAAGTGGATTTTTAAAACATGGAGTATTTATGCCTGCTGCAAAAAATGCTAAAGATGGTAGTTATGTAAAAGGTGCTAGTAAAGGTCTATTAGATATAGCTAAAAAATTAGAACCAGATAATGAGGTATCTGCATTTTTAGATTTTGGTCTAGCTACTAGAATGAGAAAAATTTTAGACGATGCTAAATCTTTTGAACTTACAAAATTAAAAGGTAGATTAGCTAAAGCTAAACTAAAACCTAAAAAAAATGCTACACAAATTAAATCATTAAATACACAACTAGAAAAAGTTAAATTAGGATTAGTTAAAACAGAAGTCCCATTTAATACATTAAGAATAAATAAATCTATTGATTTTGGGAAACTTACACCTGGGCAATTTTATACTAAATATAAATCAGATTTTCCAAATGTAACTAAAGAGCAATACATTAAATCTAAAGATTCTAGAAAAAATAATTTTGTATTAGTACAATCAGATTTAAAAAGATACACAGATGAATTACTTAAATACTCTCAGGTGAGTGAAATGGTAGGTCTTAAAGAAGTTGAAAAAATATTAGCTGCAAATCCTGAAGTATTTATTCCATTTACTAAAGGAAAACCAGGAAAAACTCTTTGGCAAAGACTAACTAAAACTGAGCCTACTGATCCAACTTCAACAAAAGTTACAGCACTTAAAGGTCCTGTTAAAGATTTATCTAGAAAAAATTTAGAGGGTGAACTAGATCCATTAAAAAATTTAATTAGTTATACACATAGAACAGTAACTGCCGCAGATATGAATCGTGCAAAAATTTCTTTATATGAAATGCTTGAGGCTGCACATAAGTCAGGAAAACACGGAAGTGTAATAGCCAATGTATCAGCTAAAGGCAAAGGTGCTACTGATGGTATAGTTAGAAAAGTTTCAGGTGCAGATAGAATAAGTATTTTAAAAACTACATTAGAAAATCTAGATGCAGCATTAGATCAACAAGGTTTAAAGATTATAAAAAAAACTGATTATAGTTTAGTAAATAGCAAAAATGTTAAAGATAAAGCTAGAGTACTAAAAATTATGGAAGATAGATTGCAGAATGATGCAACAGATATATTAACTTTTTCTAACCAAATAAGAAAAACAGAAAAAGGAAATTATATAGATATAGTATATAGAAAAAATGCAAAGGGTGAAGTTAAAGCAGAGATGTATGAGATACTAGATCCTAACTTACATCAAATGTATAAGAGTTTTGACATGAAAGCTGCTAGACATTTAAGTAGAGCAGATAGTATGTTCTCTCCATTGGCTTTAATGGCTGAAGCAGTAGGTACAGTTACTAGACCTGTTGCACAAAAACTTGGTAGATTTATTACATACACACCTACGTTTCAATTAAAAAATTTATTTAGGGATACACAAGCAGCAGCTATTACTTCTGCTTTTTCTATTAGAACTAAAAACGGATTAGGATTTTTACCTTTAGCTACTACAAGTAAAGGATGGTATACTGCTACAAAAGATTCAGAAGCCTATAGAATTAGTTATATAAATGGTTTAGGTTTTGCAACAAGAGCTGAAACAGAGGGTATGCTAGATACTTCTATAAATAAATTAGCATCTACTAACAAATTAAATTCATTCTATTCTAAACAATTAAAACAATTATTTGGTTCTGAAGGTAAAAGAGGATATGTACGTAAAGGTGCAGATGCTTATGTAGATTTTGTAGGTAAAGTAGAATATGCATCTCGTATGGGAGAATACGCATTAGCTAAAAGAGCAGGGTTTGATAACTTAGGTGCGTCATTTGCAGGTAGAGAAGTAACTACTGATTTTGGTATGAGAGGATCATCTTCAATTTTAAACTCTATGTCTAGAAACGTTATGTTTTTAAATGCCAGTATGCAGGGAATGTATAGAGGTGCTAGAGTTATAGGAGAGGGTACACCTGCAGATAGAGCAAAAGCAGCAAGTGTTCTAATGGCATTAGTAGTAGCACCAGAAATATATTTTTATTACTTAAATAAAGATAACAAAGAATATCAAGCATTGCCAGATCATGTTAAACAATTAAATCATGTAGTACCTATGGGATTTGAAAAGTTAGATGAAAGAGGTAACCCAATAGCTAGAGATTTTTTTACAATGCCTAAGCCGTATGACTTTGGTATATTTGGGAATATTGCACATGCATTAGTAAAAGGTATAGATGAAAATAGTACTAACATAGGGGCTAAGTATTTAGCACAATCATTATCCCTATTAGTACCTGTTAATTTTATTGGTCCAGTACCTATAGTTAATACAGCAATGGAACCTTTATTAGAATTATTAATGAACCAAGATGCATTTACAGGAAATAGTGTAAGAAAATACTATGACTCGGTTAAAATAAATGATCTTAGATTAAAGGGTGGTACTAAAGAAATATCAGTACAGATATCTAACTTAACTAAATTTTTAAAAGAGTCTGTAATTCCAGGCTCAGATGATAAAGTTATACAGGGTATGGATCCTATTACAATTGATTTTTTACTTAATGCTTATGCAGTAGGTATACTTAGTTATGGTGTAGATCTAATGGAAATAGGTGCCAACACTTTAGGTGGAGATGAAAAATTTGGGGAAAGACCAACATTAAGATCAGGAGATGTTAACATTTGGAAAGACCCTATGAGTATATTTAAAAATGTATTTACAGTAAAGACTCCTTTAAAAAGTACAAAGTATTATCAAATATATAATGAAATAAAAAGAGAAGCTAAATTAAAAACTTCTATAGATTTTTCAAAATTAAAACCAGAAGATGGTATAAGAGTCTGGACTAACATAGAAGATGGTGTTAGAAAAAGAATGAAAGATGGCAAATCTGCTATACCTAAAGAAGTAAGTATATGGCAAATGGTAAATGCAAGCTTTTTAACTACTACTGATAAAAAATTAAAAGAGCTTAATACACATATTAATAATATACCTTTTTTTAAACTTGGGGATCAAGCAGCAGCTAATGGTATGTCAGAGGGAGATTACAAAAGAATGCAGATTGAAAAAAATATACAATTAAGAAATGATTTATTAGAATCGGTAATTAATAAACTTGCTGATATGGATGTAGATTATATATTTGAAAATATAATTGGTGGAAAAACTTATGTTAGTCCTAACCAAAGGGACAAAAACTAATGCCTAAAAAATCAGCAACAGAAGTTAAAATAGATTTCTTAGTAAGAGAAATAAAAGAACTTAGAAATGAAACTAAATGTTTAAGAGCTGATATTAATAAAGGCAAAGGTGCTATATGGGTACTCATCATGATTGCAAGTGCGTTAGGTGGTGCTTATAATTTTTTTAATAACTAAGATATAAGGAGATAAGATGATACAAACAATAAAAGAAAGACTAGAAGGATTATGGATTAGCCACAGTCACTGCGTTATTAGTGCAGCTGTAGGTTTTATTATAGGAGCAATAGTATTATAATATGTCAATTGATAAAAAAGAAAAAAAGATTTTAAAGAAACATAAGATACATCATACTGTAAAGCATATGAATATGATGAAAGATAAGATGAAGAAAGGTGTTTCATTTACTAAAGCACATAGCAAAGCACAGAGAAAGGTAGGAACGTAATGTGGTTTGGTGCAATTAAATTAGCTTTAAATGCTGGAACTCATATATATAAAAAGCGTCAAGAGACTAAAATGTTTATGGCTGACGCTCAAGCCACGCAGGCTGCGAAGATGGCTACTGGTGAAATGGCGTACCAAGGTAAACTCTTAGAGTCTAGAGATACAGATTATAAGGATGAAGTTGTTCTTGCTATTTTGACACTGCCAATTATTGTCCTTGCATATGGGGTGTGGTCAGATGATCCCCAAGCTATGGAAAAAATAAAAGTATTCTTTGAGCATTTCCAAGCATTACCTTCATGGTTTACCAACCTATGGATTTTAGTTTGTGCTAGTATATTTGGTATAAAAGGTACACAAATATTTAGAGGTGCTAAAAAATGATAAGACATACGCTACTATTTATAAATCATTACTCTAGTAAATTTAGTGTATGGTCATGGCAAAAGCTATGGGGAAATAAACAAACAGGTTACGGATATAAAAAGTAATACATGGAATATTTATTAGCCTTGTGGCTA
>Ga0308019_10001705_pt1 | contig 12955 bp, 7 predicted proteins | sample Neamet284_FD_203135 | JGI IMG/M metagenome (GOLD analysis project Ga0308019, IMG submission 203135) | Marine microbial communities from water near the shore, Antarctic Ocean - #284 | ecosystem: Environmental > Aquatic > Marine > Unclassified | place: Southern Ocean | collected 2014-10-01 | reverse complement strand
CAACAAGACCCATTCCGCCACCTTGTAGGGCAAGAATACCGCCGATTACAATTCCAACCCAACCTGCAATGTTGAGTTTGGTCGAAAGTTCAGGATTTTGCTTTGAAATTGAACTCATGGATGAAGACGTTGAAGATTGAGTAGGGGTTGCTTCTACTCCTTTGATAGCTTTTTCTGCAATCACTTCAGCATCGACAGTCTCAGTTTTTGTAGCGTTGGCTTTGTCTAGTAATCCACCCATAGTAATCCCTGTTAACAGGGCGTTTAACGGAGGGTATTATCAAAGCAACCCCTATGAGAGTCGATTCCGACCCCATTGTCGTAGGTTCTTGTAAAAGCCGTCACAGGCCAGGAGCCGAGTCTCGCCAGACGAAGTCGTCTTCTTCTTCTCGGTTTTCTGTAAGTCGGCGACCTGCTACTGCTGCAGCAAGTACGACCATGGAAAGTGCCGGGACAACTTCGAAGCCGGGGAGATAGACACCACGGACATAGATTGTGATCATTTGCGATTCACGAATACATCCACCGTTGTTACAAGCGAATTCAGATTCTGCAAAGAAGTCGAGGACGTGGTAAGCATCGCTCCATCCTTGGGTCTTCGGTGTTCGAATCATGATTCGAACTTTCGTTGCTGTTGGAATTGCATCGATTTGAACCTTGACTGCTGGCAAGTTAATTGTGAAGCCAGCTTCTTCGAGTTGTTCACGGCTGGATTCAGAGATTCCGACCTTCATGAAGTCAATTTGGTTGCCGAGATTGTATACTTTGAATTCGAAGTTCTTGTCTTTCTTTGGCATCAATTGAACAAAAGGCTCGACTGCTTCTACTTGAACCAAGGAATATTGCATGATGTTGACAATCATGTTATTCTGAGAAGAAGCTGCGTTCGGTGGAGGCAAAGAGTTGATCTCTTGAACGGTAGCAGAGACCGAGAGTGTTCGACTTTGCATCACCATGTAAGGGGTGGCCCGAACCGATATTTGGAAATCCACTTCGGAGTTACCACCGATATACATGTCACCTGGGGCTGCGGTAGCAAGACCATCACTGGTCACGAGAATACTGATTTTTTCTTGGTAGGTGGTTGGATTATTTGCCGTGCAGGTTGTGAAACCGTTGTAGGTAGAACCTGGTTTAACTTCAATATTAATTGAAATCGGTGCGCATGAAAGTGAGACCGCAGCAGTCGGTGCTTGTGCCGCAGCAGGAACGGCGACAATCATGACTGAGCAAAGGTAGAGGGCAAGCAAGAACAGAGCACGCTTCATCATAGAGGTTTCACCTAACAGTCTACCCCAGCAATGAGACCCTCATAACCGTTACGCCAAGATGGCCCCGAAAATGGCCTACGTGGACATCAAATCAAAAGTGGGCCCGAAGGGACTTGAACCCCTGACCCCCCGGTTATGAGCCGGGTGCTCCAACCAACTAAGCTACGGGCCCCTAAGCCGAGGGAATAGGCGCAAGACAAGAACTTATCTCTACGTCATTCAAACTGAGCAAGCGAGGACTGCGAGGGTTTAACCCACTCACGGACATTGATTTCGAGTTCATCTCGGATTGCGTCAGGGACGAAAATAAGCGCTCGTTCGTTTGGTTGAGTGAGCGAACGGACCAAAGGCGAATGATCGGCAGCATCTCGACCATCTTCAAGGATGATCCCTTGTTCATAAGGCATGTAGCCACGTTTGGAGATGCGAGCAGTAATAACGTCGATTGCGGGATTGTATCCGGCTGCTTCAACGAGAGGTTTGAGGCGGGGCAAGACAATATCGACCATTTCAGTTGAAAGACCTTCAATCCGCAACGATTTATGGAAATCTCTACGTGAGAGTAACCGCATTGCATAATGAGCCAAAATTGTATCTTGATGTTCTGCCCAATCAGGCAAAGCCACACGTATGTGTGCATCATTCAATGCAGCATACCCTCGTGCATCAAGTGCGGGGTTCAACAACATATTCTCAAGCGGTGGAGAAAGTTGAAGAGAACCGTCTTGGGCAAGAGTGCGTGCTCGTGAAAGCATTCGAACAAGATAATTTTGTGTCAGCATATTGACTTTATGGAAGTACACTTGATGATACATGTGGTAACGAGTCACAAGATAGGCTTCAATCGCCGGCAATCCCCACGATTTCACATAGAAATGTCCCTCTTTGTTGACACGCAATGCACGAATCACCCGAGCAATATCAAAACCGCCTATTTGCGCACCTGTATTTGCTTGGTCTCGTACCATGTAATCCATACGGTCAACATCCAGTTGGCTGGAGACAATTTCTTTCATGTAAGGTGGAATCGGAATTCCTTCGTGTTCCGATGCTCCATCCATGAGTGCGAATAAACGGTCTCGCCGTTGTTGCCCGAGTACCTCAAGGAGTGCCATTCCGATTTCTGTATCTTCTGATTCCAGTAAGACACGACCCCAGTGCTCATGTGAATGATAGGTTGCAAACACTTCTGGAGTTTCCAACACGTGTGAAAATGGAGGGTGGCCAATATCGTGAAGCAATGCAGCGAGCCGGATCAGTTCACTGTCTTCACCTGAAACAAGGTCGGGCTGAACTTCATTGAGAGATGAAATCAATGTTCCAGCCAAGTGGTAGGCACCGAGCGAATGTGAAAAGCGGTTATGGTTGGCAGCGGGGAAAACGTACTCACAGGTTGAGAGTTGCTGAATTGAACGAAGACGTTGAAACTCACGTGTATCAATGATTTTTGCATGGTTCGCAGGAACGAAAATATCCTTATGAATCTCATCTCGAATCACACGGTCACGCATAGCCTTCCCCATGAAGCGGTCTGCGTTTCCATTAAAAAGGCCACGCACGCCATAAAACATGAAAAATAGCGCAAAGATCAACGGAAGACGAAGGGACAATACCTAAGCACGGGGCTTATGTGAGCCACAATATGGCGGATCCTCTCAAGGACATTATGCTTAAGATAACTGATGATAATCCCGCAACTCGTGGGCAGAAATTATGGGTTATGTTTGCACTCTCTCTCTTCTTAGTTGCCACATTAAATTGGTATGCAATGGTTCGAGAACCTCAAGTGGTCGAGATCGAAGATTTAATTCAGCACAAAAATGAAGTCGTATTGGTCGAAGGAAAAGTGATCTCCTGGATCGAAGACCGATATGGTAATGGCGAAGATCGAGTCGATTTAGTTATTGAAGATGATACAGGTGTCATCCAAGTGCGTTGGTTTTCAACTGGAACAATCCCTCCGATCGGTACGAATGTTACGGTGATGGGTGATGTTGTCGATTATAATGGCAGATTTTACATGCAAGCAACTGGTTCAGGTGCTTTGGATTGGGGTTCAGAAGATTTACCTGTTCTCGAACGAGTTTCTCTTTCAGACCTTGCAGTCGCTCCCGAAACCTATGTCGGAGAAATTGTGACTGTGACCGGATACATCAGTGAAGCTGTAAATCCGGATGCAACATTTACCTCTGCCTACATCACAGATGCCTCCCACCAAATGCAACTCCTTGTTCAATCAGCTACAGGAGTTTGGATTGAATCGGATTCTAAAATTGAGGTGACAGGTATGCTCGCTTACCAAGAAATGAGTTTGCGATGGGCACTGATGACTCAAGGTCCGACCATCCTCATCGACACAAGTTATTCTCCTCCAATCAATAATCTCGAATGGTCAGGTGAATCCACATGGAGTTACGAATCAGGAAGCATGGTCTCTATGGCTGGCACCGTATCAATTTCTAACGGCCAATGGACACTGTCTGGACCAAATGGTAACCAGATGTGTATTCTCCCAACCGATGAAGATATCACAACCGCTGCTTCGCAGGGTTACAATGGCTCTGCCTACGAAGCTACTGGCCGCTTAATGTGGAATGACGTTCAAAGCATGTGGTGCATTGATGCCAACAATGGTAACGGGACCAATCTCATTGACCCAATGTCCGCAATGTCGATGCAAGCCATGCTCTCCTCGAGCCCGGCCTCAATGTTGCAAACACCTAGCAAGCAGTACACGCTCAGCACATACATGCAATACTCCTTCGAACCCCTCGATACTGATGGCTATTTTGTAGATAGTCAAACCTACACATTCGGACAAACTCGTGTAGCCATGTCTTTCCCGTCAACACGAACCGAATGGATCGAAGCGGGCCAAGGCGTCATTGCCAACGTCACTGTTTCTTGGGACGACGAAAAAATGATGATGCGACTCATGGTTGACACCTACCAGTTGGTTGGGAATCCACCCGGGCCGAAGACCATACTTTGGGATGATGGAGCTACGCAATGGGGCTATACCAAAAACCAATTTGTGCTCATCGATGGAAAAGCATCCCTCCATGACGATGGATGGTACCTCGAACGCCCCGGTTCAGAACAATCCATTAAACTGAATATTCGACTCAATGCAATTGGGACTGATTCATTGCATGAAAATCAATCACTTACATGGAATGGAAGACTAAGGCAAATCGAACATCCAAGTGATTTGTCACTGGTCTTTTCCCTTGATGGAGCAGATGCTTTGGATACTGACGGTGATCGACTTGCGGACAGTTTCGAAGATGCGACAGGCTTCAATTCGAACACCATCGATTCAGATGGCGATGGAATAAACGACCGCGATGAAATGGAAAATGGAACCGGTCCAAATAACCAAAACTCTTGAGGTGTTCACATGTTGGAAGCCTACTTATATGAATTGAGCTGGATGTTAGCAGCCTTGTTCATGGGTGTGGCAATGGGGACACTTACTGGAATCATTCCTGGTTTCCACGTTAACAATGTCGCATTGATTCTACTCGCATTAGCACCTGCATTGCTGAGTATAGGGATTCCTCTTTCGGCAGTCGCAGGCATCATTGTTTCAACAGGAACCGTTCACACTTTCCTCAATTACATACCTTCGGCATTGATGGGTGCGCCGGATGCTGACCAAGCGTTGTCGCTCTTACCAGGCCACAGAATGTTACTCTCAGGAAATGCTGCACGTGGTGTTGCTTGGTCTGCTCGAGGCTCTCAACTCGGATTATTCCTTTCGCTCCCGTTGATTATTTTGGCACGTATTGCCTTTGGCCCTGAATTGGGTTGGTATTCTCAACTGCGTACCTTTTTACCATTTATTTTGTTCACGATTTCAGCCTTATTGTTGGCTACTGAAACTACACGTCTCGATTGGCCTAAATGGTTGCGAATCACAACCCGTGGGAAACTCGGTACCGATTCTCGTTTGGCAGGATTCTTTTCTGCTACAGCCTTTTTCTTACTCACTGGACTGTTTGGCTGGACCATCATTGGCCCACATTCGTTACCAGCACGTTCACCACTCGACATGCCAGGAGCGAGTCTTTTGCTACCGAGTTTAGCTGGATTGTTTGGTATCGCTAACCTTCTCGACATTTACGCAACAACTTCTCACCTGCCTCCACAGAAAGAGAACTGGGACTTACCTCCTGCCAAGCCTTTGTTGATTCCATGTTTCTGGTCAGGTGTCGCAGGAGCATCGATGGGTGTTCTTCCAGGAATGACTGCATCCCAAGCGACTGTCCTGGTCATGGGTGGACGTAACGTAGCGGCCAAATTGCAGGGGAAGCAAGGCTTTGGAATGGATTGGGAAACACGCCGACTCACTGAATTATCTGATGATGAACTACTCGAAATTGCAAAAGCTGAATCCGAAGAGGGCGTCGAAGGCCCCCAAACCAAGCAAGATTTGGAAATTATTGCGATTCTTTCTGCGGTGAATACTGCAGTTACTGTATGTGTCCTTGGATTCCTCTACATCATCGGCCGTTCACGATCTGGTGCAACCTTGGCACTCAAAGCCATGTATCCAGTCGACACTTGGAGCAGTCTAGAACCAACTGCTGATTTCATTCGCTTGCTGGCCATCACACTTGCTGCCGGCCTCATGGCTATGCCAATTATGCGATACGTTGGAAAAGGTATGTTGCGACTTCACGCTGCAATTCCATTGCAACAGATGATTATGAGCGTCATCGTTTTCGTCGCTGCTCTGGTGTTTGTCAGTACTGGCTTCATTGGATTAGCCGTTCTCATTGTGGGAACCATGCTTGGACTCTTACCTCCACGACTTGGTATCCGCAGGAGTCACGCAATGGGTGTTATTTTAGTACCAATTACGTACCTCTTATTCGCTAATTTGGTCGATAATGTCGGATTCCTGTGAACAGGACAAAGCCATTCTTCGGAAAGGCTTGGGGAAAGTGATATGCCCTTAGACCGAATCGATTGCATGTTGGTGATACCATGAATGCCGTAGTCCGCTCCCTCTGCCTCGCAGCCCTCATGCTGATTTCAATAACCGTTCCCTTTGGAATTTCATCTCTTGAGGAAACATCTGAAGTGCCTGCAACTTCCAGTCGCTCATTAGCTTGTACAGGTGACATCTGTCTCAATGAAGCCCTTCCAAATCCAAACGGCTATGATAATGCAAGTTGGCCTGGTGGTGAATGGATGGAGATTCACAATTCGGGAAACACTACCGTTGATGTCCAAGATTGGTATTTGACCAACAAGGCTTCAAAAACTCTGTACTTCAATTCGACAACCATTGTTGATTACGATGCTGCTGATTCAACAAGTTGGGAAATTGAACCAGATGAATACATGGTCATCGCTCGGAATGGATTGTCCAACTCAGTCTTTTATCTCGCTAATACCAATGACATCATCTCTCTTTACACTTCAGCAGGAGTCCAAGTCGATCAAGCGACATGGACTTTTTCTTCATCTGCCCCTTCAGGTTCAAGCCTTGAAGAAGATATTTTCAGCCAAACCGGTGACTGGGTTGCTACAAATGGCCCAACACCAGGAGCCGTCAATTCAGGAGGCTCAACCGGTGGCCCAACTGTATATCCTTCTGATCTTGTCATCAATGAAGTCATGTCAAATCCTTGGCCTTCTTTTGATAACGCTACATGGCCAGGTGGCGAATGGGTCGAAGTTTTGAACTCAGGTATGGACGCTATGGACCTAACTGGATGGTCTCTTCAAGATGCTGCGGGAAATGTTCTTGATTTTGATGCAAACCATCTTGTTGAATTTACAGCCGATTCTAATTCGACGATCATTGGTCCAGGTGAAACCAGAATCATTGCTGTTAACGGATCAGGTAGTTCTGGTATCTTGAACAATGGAGTGGAAACGTTGTCATTGTTTTGGCCAAACGGTAGCAAGGCACAACAAATCACGTGGACCGATACCGAAGCAGGATTCTCACTTGTCGAAAGTACATCGTCCCAATACTGGGCCTATGCTGCATACCCTACTCTCAATGCAAGTAATCCTCTTGATTTTTCACTTATCGCTTCAACCCCATCACCAATTGAATTTGCAGAATTATTATCCAACAGCAGTTCAGATGGTTCAGCCTTCCCAGATGGAGAGTGGATTGAATTACTCAATACTGGAACTACGACGGTGGACTTGTCGGGTTGGTCTGTCATCGATGGCATGGGTAACGTCACCTATTTGGACCCTGGATCACTTATTTTCAATCAAACACAAGGTGCAACTTCAATTGATGCTGAAGAACGTCGTCTGATTCAATTCAACGCAGACACCGAACTCTGGGATTACTACAACCAACTCATGCTTCGTGATTCGACAGGCTCGATTGTAGATTCGGCTTGGTATACCACGGATTACGGTGAAAATGTGTCTCTCATCCCAGCAGAAATAGACGCAGACCCATGGGTTCCTTCGAACTGGATGACACCTGGTCAGCCTGACATTGCTGAAACACCTTCAACCGGTCTCGTGATTTTTACCGAAGTCTTCCCTGATGCTGTTGGAAGCGATTCCAAACAATGGCCACTTGGCGAATGGCTTGAAATTTACAACAATGGTACGACTGCTCTGGATGTTGGCGGATGGAAATTACAAGCCGCTGGCCGTTCATTGACACTCCACCAATACAATATGCCATTACAGGCAACCTCGTTGATTCAACCTGGTGAAGTTGCAGTTGTTGCCTTGAATGGAACGACAAGTTTCTACCTCAAGCACACCACTCCAGACTCGATTATCCTTCTTGATGGAAACGGAAACCTCGTTGATTCAATCTCTTGGAGTTCCACCACAGAAGGTGAATCATTGATTGCTCCAAACAGCACTCATGCAGGTGCCGGACCTCTTGGAACTGGAGCATCAGACGGCAGTGATTGGATCCAATCAGCTTGGGCAACTCCTGGCGAAACCAATCCAATTTGGCCAATGTATGCAGGCAGCCATGACTTGGCTCTCACTGAAATTTTGGCGTACTGTAATGATGATTCAATCGACCCACTGGAAGATTGGGTCGAAGTCATGAACATTGGCACCCTTGACCTCAACTTGAGCCGATGGAGAGTTGATTCAAGTGACGGGGACCGACGCTTTTTCAGAACAACTTCAATGTGGAATCAAACGGATGATTCGATGCTCCTCGCCCCACAAGAGCGCGCAGTCCTGTTGATGGAAAACAACGTAATTTCAGGCTTGGGAGACCAATTACAACTCTCCGACCCTGATGGAAATCCAGTTCAATTAGCACAATGGAACATCGTCAGTGATTGCCAAACGATGGGTCCTGGCGAAACGGAACTCGACGGATGGCAACTACTGCTTTGGCCAACACCTGGCTATGAAGAGCCAGATGCTAACCTTTTCGCTGAAGCACAAGATATCGTCTTCAGCCGCTTTATGCCAGAAGGCTCGACCTCCATTTCAAGTGATACTGAATTTATTGAAATCACAAACATTGGTGATTCTCTTGCTTACATGAATGGATGGACTTTAACACTCGTCAATTCAGCCAATGATGCAACAGATTACTCCTTTGGAGATGTTGCTATCCCTTCCAACAGTTCTGTGATTCTTGCTTCAGACCCAAGCGGTCTGTCAGTCTATGAGGATGGCACCATCATTGGATTTGATTCTGCCATGACCACCTCTGGATTGACACTTCCAGATTCGGGGGCTGCTCTTCAAATCACAACCCCTGCAGGTATTCTTGCTGATACTGTGGTCTACGGAAACGGACCAGTCGATTCCGATGGTTGGAGTGGCATTAGTTTGGTCGAACCTGTCACCAGTCTTTCACTACTCGTCTATCATCGCGGTGATGGATGTGGCAATTTGCCAGATACTGATGTCGCCTTAGATTGGCAACATCGCTGGGGTCGTTTAGGTGCAAGCACTTTCTGTGGTCCAACATTGTTCTCGGGGATGAGTACCGTCACGCCATTGATTGGTCCTCAAGAAGGCCTTGTTGATCTTGTTGCATGGATTGATAGTGCTACAGAATCACTGCACGTTCATCTTTATCAAATTGAACAGCCGAATTTGGTTCAAGCCCTGATTGAAGCACATAACAGAGGAGTAGATGTTACCGTAGTTCTCAACGCTGCAGAATACTGGTGGAACAGTTACGATAAGAACAACCAACTTGGTACGGCAAACATACTTGCCACTGCTGGAATCAATACGCTCTGGTTCGGTGGGCAAAGTGATGAACCTTATACCTACATTCACAGCAAAGTAGCCGTAAAGGATAACGAAAGTGTATGGATTGGTTCAGGTAATTGGAAGAGTTCATCACAACCTGCACCGGGTGAACGTGGAAACTCTGAATGGGGAGTACTGGTCGATAACGTAGACCTTGCTCAAAAAGTCATGAATCAACTGGCCTATGATGAATCTTCAAGTCGCATGTACATCACTCAAGTCAATCCAGGTTCCGCACCTTCCGATTGGTCGATGGATGCTCTCAAATCCCTGACCAATGGGACATTGGCAGAACCAATTACAACCAATGTTTCTGGCCGTCTTATCACGTGCCCAGACACCTGTATTGACGGCTTGGTCTGGATGATTGAGCAAGCAGATGAAGAAATCCTGTTGTCGTTGCAATATCTCGATGTTGATTGGAGCTGGGGTTGGGGAGACAATCCAATTGTCACCGCCTTAGAAAATGCTGCACAAAGTGGAATTCGAATACGTCTGATTTTGAACGGTGCTTATCTCGATAAAGATATACAAGAAGTGATTGATACTTTCAATGAAGATTGGAACACGACACTTGGATATGATATCAGTGCCATTGTCATGAGTGAAGATGATGAAGTTTCAAAATTGCATAACAAGGGTGTCATTATTGATGCTGAACATGTACTGATCTCATCGATTAACTGGGGCGATTCTGCTACAACACGTAACCGTGAAATGGGTCTTATCCTCAGTAGTGCTGAAGTAACTGCTCCCTTCCTTGCTGGATGGTACCGTGATTGGGTACGCACTGACAATGTGACCGATACCGATAACGATGGTCTACCTGATTATTGGGAAGTGGCAAATGGACTCAACCGAACAACACGGACTCTTGGAGATCTCAACATTCTTGAGGGCGCACATGACGCTGATGGTGATGGATTACTGAATGAAGTGGAATACATTTTTGGCAGTCATGCAACCAATGCAGATACCGATGGAGATTGCATCCCTGATGCAGTTGAAGTCACATGGGCACAATCAACGGCTCAAGATTCAATGATTCCTGATGTATCTCCAACAGCAGCATTGACGCTGGCTGATGCAGATGGCGATGGTGTCAATGAATCGGAACTGCTTGGTTGTGACCTCGGCGGAATTTTAGCCGACGTGGATGAAACCATCATCGACAACGGTACTTTGGATGATGACGGTGATTTAGTCATCAACCGTGATGATCTCTGTCCCAACACCACTGAAAATATCCCCGTTGACGTCAAAGGGTGTTCGACTGAACAGAGAAATGCTATTGCAACACCGAGTGCAGATACAAGTTCAAATCTCGCCCCTAAAATGATGCTTGCTTTCATGTTGGCTGGCGTTGGCTTGGCTGCAGGTGCCTTCCTCATCTTGAGAAACATCGAAACAGAAGGTGAAGAAGTCAAGGATTTGATTACCATCGAGGGTCAAAATCTCGATGCTCTTGCTGGCACTGCTACAAAGGTCGATGCGGGGAACTGGGACTTACCGGTTCTTGATGGAAGTGGAGCGGCTCCAACGCCTTCAGGACTTTCACCCGAAGATCTCGCTCGTTGCCCAGGTTGGCCCGAGGCAACGATTCAATCGTATCTGGACCAAGGATGGTCGATTGACCAACTCGCGGAGTACTATCAAGAACAAGTCAATGAACACGCTTGAACATCACAAGATTGACAAAGGACCTCGATGTAGAGAGAATGATTGCAATGGTCTATCGTTCAAGTAACCCAGTCCTCTCCAATAAATTCTGGAATAACATCGAAGGACATGAAACCATGTCCTATGAAGGAACAATGCAAAAAATTGGTATCCTGTTCGGGACGATGTTCTTTTTTGCTGCATTAACTGCGTATGCTGCAATTACGATTAGTATGAATCTCGCCATGGGCGCAATGATTATTGGTGGCATTACCGGTTTCATCATTGTTCTCATTCTGGTGTTTTCTCGACCAAAGAATCCAGTGCCGTTAATGTTCTCCTATGCTGCATTTGAAGGCCTTCTTGTCGGAGGAATCTCGCTGATGTTTGAACAAATGTATTCTGGAATTGTATTCCAAGCAGCTGTGGGAACAATGTGTATTGTTGGCGCCATGTATGGGCTCTATGCAACTCGAATTATCAAAGCCACTCCGATGTTTCAAAAGGTAGTCATGAGCCTCATGCTGGGAATTGTCTTGTTGTATGTGGTCTCGTTTGTCCTCTCATTCATCCCAGGTTCTTTTCAAGTCCCATTCCTTCATTCATCAGGCCCAATCGGAATTCTCCTCACATTGTTTATTCTTGGCGTGGCTTCCTTGTGCTTAATTCTCGACTTTAATTTCATTGAAACTGGAATCAAACAACGAACACCGAAAGTCGGTGAATGGTGGGGAGCCTTTGGACTCCTTGTAACGGTCATTTGGATCTATATCGAAATGCTACGACTCCTCTCGAAGGTGCGTAGTAACCTCGACTGATGAAGGTGGAATGATGCAAAGCATCCCTGTCATAGATTTCTCAGAGTATACCAGTGGCGATACTCAGCGTCAACAAGCATTCATTCAAGCAGTGGGTGACTCGCTCAAGGAAATCGGGTTCTTTGCCTTAAAGAATCATGGAATCCCATTGCAAGATGTCGAACAAGCGTATGAACAGGGTGATGCCTTTTTTTCGTTAAGTGAAGCAACCAAAAAGACCTATCTTCAACCTCAAATTGCGCATCAGCGTGGCTATACTGCTTTTGGAATCGAGCACGCTAAGAACAACCCTGCACCGGATTTGAAAGAATTTTGGCAAAGTGGTCGTAGCCACCCAACCACTGGTGAGCAACCAACATATGTTGCAAATGTATGGCCTGAGAAGGATGTCCCGGAATTCAAACCGGTACTTGATGGACTCTTTACACGGATGGAAGCATTGTCGCAAAGTCTCCTACATTCATGTAGCCTCTACCTTGGAAAAAAGCAAAATTGGCTCAGTTCAATGGCAGCAGATGGGAATACCATCATGCGAATCATCCACTATCCACCACTTGGAGATGAAGTACCCCTCGGTGCAGTTCGTTCAGCGGCACATGAAGATATCAATTTCATCACCTTACTGGTCACTGCAACAGCAGATGGGCTTGAAGTGATGGACCACGATGGTAGTTGGATCCAGGTCAAAGGCGATGCAAGTCACATCATTGTCGACTCTGGTGATATGCTACAGAATCTTACCAATGGATTGTTCAAATCCACAACCCATCGTGTCGTCAACCCGAGGAATTCGAATGCTCGACGGTTTTCAATGCCAATGTTTGTCCATCCACGCAACGATATTGATTTGACTCCACGAGAGGAATTTATTCAACTGACTGGGGGGAAGGCTTTGTTTCAATCCATTACTGCAGGTCAATATCTTCATCAGCGTTTGGTCGAAATTGGTCTTGCAGAAGACGAGGGGTGAGCGAA
>Ga0308019_10001702_pt1 | contig 12965 bp, 10 predicted proteins | sample Neamet284_FD_203135 | JGI IMG/M metagenome (GOLD analysis project Ga0308019, IMG submission 203135) | Marine microbial communities from water near the shore, Antarctic Ocean - #284 | ecosystem: Environmental > Aquatic > Marine > Unclassified | place: Southern Ocean | collected 2014-10-01 | reverse complement strand
TCAATGAGGGTGCGAGATGCGTTTCTCGAAGTGCTTGAATTGTTTTTTTATCTAGCATTTTGAACTAGAATAACAATTATTGAAATAAACTTCATTGTAGAAGGAGATGAGTCATCTAATAAATCAAATAATGGAAAATAATTTAAAAGTGATTGTACTTTAGAAAGTTTCATTTAACACTCTATGAAATCCATTAATCTGTTTGACCAACCTTTTAAATCTTCATTTTCTAATTTTCGCAACAAATCCCAAGCAGGTTTTTGGGATACTGATAAATATTTATTCTCCGGGAATAATTTCATACGCCACGCGGACATGGTAACTGAAATACAAAGCCGGATACAGACTAAATATATGACGGATTTTAATTCTGAATTGTTTAATGAAAAACAAGAATGATAGCCCTTCAAAACTTGGGCCATTGGCGTAAATACGTCTTCTTTTTCCAATCCTAGGTATGCCATGCATACAGCGGGTTCTGCAGCCTGATAAGAGTAAACTATATCTCCAAAATCGATGATGCCTGTGGTCTCGCCTTTTTCGTCTACCAGAATATTATGATCATTCCCATCATTATGGATCACAGCCATTTTCAGTTCAATGGCTATAGGCATTACATTATTTTCATATTCGTTTAAAAAATGAGATACTGTTTTTTTATCAGATTTTGATTTCAAATAGTCTAATCTGGATTTTATTAATTCTATGGCTCGGACATCCCATTCAAATTCACGATCTGCGGCTGAATGAAAAAAACCATCCAGTGAATGACTTAAGGTTCCTAAAAATAGTCCCAACTTTTCATGGGCTGGATTACCCACTAATGAATCTTTTAAAAATTGTCCGTCTAAGTATTCGACCAAGCGAACAAAGTAAGTTTTTTCATCCTTATTAAACTCTTTTATTTCACCAATTTGAAGAGGAATGCCCAGATTCGGTTCTCGTGATCTAATATATAGGGTCGCCTTATTTTGTAAATCTAAGATTTCAGGTTGCTCAGCCGGATTGGATATCTTTAAAATAAATTTTTGATTTGATTCAGATTGGATAAGAAAATTCTGATCCCGATCACTATATAGGTTTATTACTTTTCCAGATAAGTCAAAATTGATTAATAGATATTTTTCTATATCTTGTATGGGAAAATTAGGTGGATTGGTTGAAAAAACAGAAGTCATGAAGTTTAAATTAATATAAATGATCCATCCAAAAAGTAAAAAATATTCAATTTATACTTTTTATTTAGATTTATGACTAACTGTAACACTATGAAACATACCTTTTGGTTAACATTGTAATAATATGTGACACTTTTAAATTTTATGTTTAAGTTTGAATAATTCGAGGTACGGGAATCGCTAGCGAAACTCTGGCGTTCACCCATTTTTTACATATGTCAGAGAATAAACAAAAATCTGTGCTCATTATTGAGAATGATGATGCAATCTTAAGTAGTTTATCCAACAGGTTCAAACAAAAAGATATGTTGGTCATAACTGCAAAAGACGGTTATGATGGCTATACCCGTGCTTGCAAGGAATCACCTGATTTAATCATATCTGAGACACTTCTACCTAGCATGAATGGTTTTCGTGTTGCTCGGCTTTTGAAATTTGATGAACGGTTTAAAGACACGCCACTCATTCTAATCACCAGTAACAATGTGGATTCGGTTCAGGATTTATTTCAAGCAAGTGGTGCAGACCAAATATTAGGAAAACCATTCCGATTTCGTGACCTTATGGAAATAATGGAAGGGGTTGAAATAGCATGACCATAGTTCCAGATTCCATGATCTTCTTTTTCCTAATTATTCTAGGCGCTTCCTTTGGTAGTTTTTTGAATGTTGTAATCTATCGAGTGCCGGGAAAAATGAGTTTGATCAAACCGGCATCCCATTGCAACTCTTGTAAAACACCCATTAAACCCTTTGATAATATTCCCATCTTGAGTTATTTCATTTTAGGAGGTAAATGCCGTCAGTGTGGAGACTCTTTCTCAAGCCGCTATGCTTTAGTAGAAGGACTCACGGCTGGCTTAACGGTTTGGCTTTTTATTATTTTTGGCATCAACGAAAAATTCTTCATGTATCTTATTTTAACATATCTTTTGATCGCCATCACCTTTGTTGATATTGATCATTTTATCATCCCAAATGGATTTGTGCTCTTTGGTCTCGCAGTGTTAATTGTAGGGCTTCCTATGAACTGGCTCCCGATAGATTGGGAAGATGGGGTATCGGGGGCATTTGTTTTTGCAGGATTTTTATTTGCTATTGGATTGATTGGTCAATTTATCCTGAAAAAGGAGAGTATCGGATTTGGAGATATTAAGCTAGGACTGGTTCTGGGAGGATATCTTGGTATTGAGTATTCAGTATTGGCCTTGTATTTAAGTTTTGCAATTTCTGCCATTTTCGTATTTATCATGCTGGGATCTAAAATGATCTCCAAAAGCCAGAAAATTCCATTCGGCCCCTATTTGGCCGGCGGCACACTTTTATCGATTCTGACCACCACACCTACCGGCGGGAATTACATCATCGACTGGTATTTCTCAACCATGTTTTAATGGCAATTACCGGAAAACATTCACTCGGGCAATTACTCATTCAGGCTGGAAAGATTGATCAAGATCAACTCCAGAAAGCGTTGACCATCCAAAAAGAAAAGGACGTGTATATTGGTGTTATTTTCAGGGAATTGGGATACTTGGATGAGCGAGAATTGAATAGGTATGTCAGTCAGCAATTAAAAATCCCCTATCTATCTTTGGGACATTATGATATAGATAAAACCATTATGGGTCTTATCCCGGAACGGACCATTCGCTCCAAAAAATTTCTCCCCCTATTCAGGTTGAACAATACGTTAAATATTGCTGTATCTGATCCACTGGATGCGTCACCTATCAATGCTGCTAGGGATGAAACTGGGCTTAAAATAGAGCCTGTGATCGTGACAGAAACGGAAATTGAAAATGCCATTGATCTTTATTATGGTATTTCCGGTTTTGTGGATGTGAGTTCATCGGACGATGAAGTGACAGAAATATCTGATCTGTTTGATGAAACAAGAATTGTTGAATTGGTAGACAGTATTATTACCCAAAGCCAACGGTACCGTTGTTCAGATATTCATGTAGAGCCACGTGAAAATGATATCCGGATACGATTTAGAATTGATGGTCGCTTGCAGGATTTCCAGGCCTTGCCCAAAGATATTCATACTGCTCTTGTATCCCGGCTCAAGATTATGTCAAATATGGATATTGCTGAAACACGGCGACCACAGGACGGACGTATTTTATTCAATTCTTCCATGGGCCGATTAGATCTTCGTATTTCCACGTATCCAACACTCTACGGAGAAAAAACAGTACTTCGTTTGTTGAATATTTCGGAAGCACTCCATTCATTAATAGATCTAGGGCTTGAGGAGAGTTCCGAAAAAAAGTTCAGCAACATGCTGGTCGGCGGTGAAGGAATCATTCTGGTTTCCGGCCCCACAGGTAGCGGTAAAACAACAACTCTCTATTCCACCCTGAATAAATTAGAGCGTCCGGATGTGAATATAGTTACTGTAGAAGACCCCATCGAATATGATCTGGCAAATATTAACCAAGCCCAAGTGAATTCAAAATCGGGCGTTTCATTTGCGTCTGCCTTGCGGTCCATTTTGCGACAGGATCCGGATATCATCATGGTAGGTGAGGTTCGAGACGAAGAAACGGTGGAATTAGCCATTCGTGCGGCATTGACCGGACACATGGTATTCAGCACCATCCACACCAATGATGCCGCTTCCGGGTTTACGCGATTATTGAATTGGGGCGTGGAGCCATTTCTAATTGCTTCCACAGTGAAGGGTATATTAGCGCAACGGCTGGTACGTCGGATTTGTAAGGAATGTCGCGTACCTTATTCTTCAACTACGGACGAATTGAAGTTAGCAGGACTAGACCCAAATGAATCCTTGGAAGGATTTAGGGGAAAAGGATGTCTTGCATGTCGGAATACCGGATATAAAGGGCGAATCGGGATTTACGAATTGTTGCTGGTGGACCGTGATATTTCAAACCTTGTTTTAGAAAATGCACCTGGGTACCAGATCAAGGAATTGGCTCGAAAAAACGGGATGATTACCTTATTGGAAGATGGGGTCGTAAAAATAAAACGTGGAGACACGACATTATCCGAAGTCTATGAAACATTGGGAACCACAAGGATTATTGAATGATTAAAGTATTATTTGTAGGTGGAAATAAACGGGGTATTGATCAACTGTCTCAGGCCGATATTGATATAGATTATGTCCAAAATGGTATGATTGCCCTGAGCGCAGCCCAAACCAAAGAATTTGATATTATTATCATTGAAGATCAGTTACCTTTAATGACTCCAATACGTTTAATCAAAGAACTGATTTCAATCAATTCCACTGTACCAGTTATAGGTATCATTCGCAGTGATGAAGCAAGTATGAACCTGCTTGAAAGTTTTGGGGCAGGGCTTTTTGGATGTATACATCCAGAGAGTTCTAGTAATGAAGAAATACTGACACTCTTAAGTTCAGCTAAACGGTTTCATGATTTTATAAAAAATGTGCCGAAAATATCTAAGCGGCACTTTTCATCCATTGGATTTCAAAATATTGTAGGTGTGTCAAAACCGATGTTAGATCTTTATCATCTACTAAACCAAATTAAGAGTAAAAATGTAACTACCATTTTATATGGTGAAAGTGGGACAGGGAAGAATCTTATTGCAAAGACCCTTCACCAAATAAGCCTACGCCGAGATCGGCCCAATATTGCGGTCAACTGTCCCGCAATTCCTTCTGAGCTCTTAGAGAGTGAACTCTTTGGTCATGAAAAGGGTGCATTTACGGGAGCCATTGAAAGAAAAGACGGGAAATTTTTAATTGCGAATTCAGGCACTGTTTTTCTTGATGAAATTGGAGATATGAGTCCATCGCTCCAGGCCAAAATACTAAGAGTATTAGAAAGCGGAGAAATTGAGCGTGTGGGCGGGGCAGAAACCATTAAAATTGACGTAAGAATTATTTCAGCGACCAACCAAGACCTCGAACAAAGAATTAGAGATGGAAAGTTCCGCCAAGATCTGTATCACCGGATTAATGTATTTCCATTAAGAATCGCTCCACTCAGGGATCGAAAAGAAGACATACCATTGACAGCAATGACTATTTTAAAAAATTTGAAGAAAAAACATAATATTGTTACAGGCTGTATCTCTCACGATGGGATGCAGGCCCTTCAATCCTATGGTTGGCCTGGGAATGTCCGGGAGCTTGAAAACACCTTGGAACGAATTGTGCTTATTAATGATTTACCAATTATTACTAAAAAAGAGATAATGGCTATCTTTGATGAATCATCCAAACCGCATCAGGAATACACTTCCCCAATGACTAGTACACATCCTGTGTCGTCAGCTTCGGCTGAAATCAGCATTTCATCGTCGTCTGAAGATCAAAGGTCGGTTAAAGAGCAAACTCATTCCGTAAATACGTCGGCGATAAAAACCTTAAAAGAATTAGAATATGAGGTGATCCAGGCAGGACTTTCAAGAACCAATTGGAACATGACTCTCACTGCGCAACAACTTGGGATCAGCCGTATGACACTTTATCGAAAATTAGATCAGCATGGCCTCCGAAAAAAAGACTAAAAAATTATCAATCTTCTCTTATATTGCTACGAATGCTAACAGTGGCGTTGTTCGAGGAGAATTAAGGGCCGTAGGCGAAGAAAATGTACTAGTTCAATTAGAACGAATGGGACTTGCACCCATTTCTGTATCGAAGAAAAAAGAATCCATTATGGATATAAATCTAACTTTTTTCGAAAAAGTTCCACCCACTGATATTTATAATTTCACCCGACAATTATCGGTAATGCTGAAAGCTGGAGTTCCCCTGGTTGATGCATTAGATTCTGTTCATTCAGACCAAACAAATCCTTTGCTCAATAAAACTATTGATGCAGTTATTGATGATGTTTCCAGCGGAATGTCTCTTTCCAAATCCATGAGCAAACACCCTAAAGTGTTTAATAATATGTTTGTGAATATTGTGAGAGCAGGTGAAAGAGCCGGCGTATTAGACAAAGTTTTGTTCCAGTTGGCAGATTTTATTGCCCATGATCTGAAATTGACAATGGGAATCAAAGCGGCCATTCGTTACCCATCCATTGTAATCGGGATTACCTTAATGGTGGGTGTGTTCGCAGTGACTTACATTTTGCCCAGGTTCTCCACGTTATTCTCCAATACCCGAATCGAGCTTCCATTGCCAACACGAATTTTGCTCGGGATTGATCAGTTCATGAAGGATAACTGGACCGGAGTCATTTTTTTTAGTTTGGTTTTTATTCTTGTATTCTGGCGAGCCTTACGGACAAAAGCAGGACTATATCAATGGCATAAATTTTTATTAAGCATTCCCATCTTTGGGCCTCTGGCCCAAAAGATGGCTATTTCACGTTTTTGCCATGTACTGGATACTCTGGATCGTACCGGGGTTCCTATTCTGGAAGCATTGGATATTTCGGGGAGAACTGCGGGAAATACATTTGTGGAGGATCGCTTAGCAAAAGTTCATGCAGATGTAGAAGTGGGGAAAAAAGTGGCTCTTGCCATCCAGCGACACACCCATGATATTTTCCCGCCTCACGTTTTAAAAATGATCCAAGTAGGTGAGGATGCCGGTGCAATGGATGATATGCTCAAAGAGATCGGTGATATGACCGATGCAGAAGTCCAGGATCGTGTCTTAAAATTAACCGCCACACTTGAACCACTCATCACTGTTATCATGGGTATCTTTATCTTGACATTGTCCCTGGCGATCTTCCTGCCTATTTGGGATATGTATGAAGCATTATCTACCAGTTAAAAACAATTTAATTCTTAGATATTTTTCTCTTTCTTCCATTGGACCAAAATAGTCTTTATTCCCCAAAAGACTGATATCAGAAAAACGCCCTGAAAAAGGGTTTCATTTACTTTTAGACCTGTACCTGCCCAAGCAACTTGTTTTATAAATAAAAATGCAAGATATGGTGGCAGGATTCCAAGAAATACATGGTAGCCCATCAGACCGATGGCGGGCCATTTTTGACGCGCTGCTATCAATAAAGAAAATGGTAACCAGAAATAACCACCAAATGGAATACCAAAGCCCCGTGGTGAATTATAGCCATCCGGCTGAATATTGATACGCCTAGTGGTCAAGGTAACAGACGAATTTTCAGTCTTATCAAGAGATAGATAAAACGGTGCAATATAATTTTGATTAATATAAACCCGAACCGGTCGAACGAGAGTGATATAACAAATAGAAAAAAGGGTCAGGCTATAGATAACTCTGAGGGTGATTGGGTATTTTCTTCGCTTAATAATGTCCATTGATACCATATACCTAAAATGACCGGGTAGAAGAAAATAAAAGAACTGAATTCATGAAAGGTGTCCCAATGAGGCTGGAAATATACGGTGGCGAGTGAAAATGCCATAATACGAATCACATTTAAAATAAAAATAATTCCTATCCCACTCAGAAGATATATTATTCTTTTTTGGTTTGGGCCCTGAAAAGAAATGATGAACCCAGAATAAAGTGCCATGAGAGTTAAGGCATTACATCCGTTTAATACCTCAACACCGCGGTAGCCGTCTATAACGAGCAACCTGTCCCAAACGTTGATCTGCCATCCAAAAAGAGCCAGGCCATTTTTTGCAAGGATTGCTACAGATACTGCGAGAAATTGATCTAAGCGACCATCAGGATATATGACAAGATCATAGACTACCTGCCAGACAATATAGAAAAGGCCTGCTTTTATCAAAAATCCTATCATAGGATTTTGACTGAATTTATTTCTTATGGCTTCCAAAGTACTTTTTTGCAGCTAAAATGAGTCCGCTGATGACTAACCATCCCATCCCTGGAATGGGACCCTGGTTAGGAGCACCGGGAAGTGGCGGTGGATCCTGAGCAAGCACAAAAGTAAGCATGCTTAAAGCAATAATAATGAGTGTGGTGAGTTTGTTATTCATAATCTGTGCCTATTTAATGTATGTGATTTTTTGATTTAATGTTTCTGTCCCAACAACCAAGTTCACTAAATATATACCTGATGAAAGGCTGCCAGGGTTCCAGTTGATCTGATGGCTGCCGGGAATCATGTATTCATTTATCAGTGAAGCAACCTGTCTACCGGCAATATCAAAGATGTCTAACGATACCATATCAGCATCTAAAAGATCAAAGCTTATTATAGTACTTGGATTAAATGGATTTGGATACGCACTATGCAGAGTAAGGCGCTCTGGCAGGATATCATCTTCTGTTGCAGCTAATGTGCCATAAACAGATAGAGTAAACTGAGATTGACCTACAACTGGGTAAGTTGCCATAAAATCTCCGGAAGTTAAAAAACTGCCTTTGCTGGGAAGAGAAATGATTGCAGACGGATATCCTGTTAAATTGATATTCTGTCCCGTTATGTTATTCCTCAGTACAAGGGTAATGCCTTCAGGAAGATTTGTAATATCCCAGGTTAAGTCAACCTGCTCTGCCTCTGTAGCATAACCATCATCTGTGGGGCTAAGCATCATTACATCCATATCCATGGATATATCAGTAGAAAGATCAAAAGGGAGATTATTAATGGCCAGTGATTTGCTGGACTCATAGATCATGCTTGTTAAATGTTCAGCTGGTGACAAGGGTACAAGTCGATTTGCATCTGCTGGATCTAAATTAATGTGTCCTTCTGGAGTGAAAGATAAATAGGTTGAACTGCTATAGCCACCATTGGTGAAAGTGAATACAGCGCTTCCACTGGATTCATCCGTGGTGGTTCTGCCATTACTATTAATGCTTCCTCTGCGGATGCTTTGCTCTGTGAATTCAAAAACATCTCCATCCGTATCAGCCTGGATCCAAAAACCATCAAATGGTTTAATCTCATCACCTTGAATATTACCTACTGTACCATTGTGAGTCCTGTAGCCTGGATTAATGCGATCTAATGAATAAACGGTTGAATTAAATCTGGTATTGTTATCTGATAACATTTGGCTAATATCAACTGAAAGGCCATAAGGGTTGCCTATCAGGTTCCAGTCGCTGGGTTCAGACACAACTGAAGTTGCAGACTGCTGTTGTGCGCCATCTATACTTATTGTGACTGGAAGATCATCTTCTCCATCAAAGTCTGTATCTGCGAAAACATACATTAAAAAGCCTTGTCCTGCTGTTAATGCATCGCTGCTAAAATCTGTGACCGGGTTCCAGCCGTTGCCATAGGTCCATATATTTGGATTGGAATTGGCATTGTCTGACCCTTCTGCACCCTGGGTCCATAACTCTTCTAAAAGATCACTATAAATTGTACCTGAGACTGGGCTGGATAAGATACGGAAGCCTGACTCACCGGTTATTTCCAAACTGTGTAGGCTGACTGCAACCGTGTAACTCTGTGTTACAACACCGCCATTATTATCATTAGCACTAAGAATAATATCATGCAGGCCGCCATCTGAAGAACCTGGGATACCGCTTAAAACATAAGATGATGAAGACACATCTGTACTCCATGAAGCACCATTAATGGTGCCGTCATTATCATTACTGGTCAAATCATTAACAGTTGTGCCGGAACCTTCATCCAATTTCCAATAACCAGCTAAACCAGATTCACTGCCATTTAATTCAGCATTCATATAATTTTGTATATCACTTTGAGATCTAGCAATATTCCAAATTCTAACATCATCAATCGAACCATCAAATGCCTCATGATTAACTTCACTAATTGTAAAAGTAGCATTTGGATTACCCGTGATTGTACCTGTATATGTTGTAGACATTACAACAACACCATCTTTATAAATAGTAACAGTATTTGCCACGTCATCAAATACAAATGCAACATGTTGCCAAGCTCCAACAACCACTGTATTATTTGGTGTAGTAAAAGAATTACAATCTCCAGAGAGACACGCAGCTAAAGCGTTTACACGGCCATTTTGACCACCAAAATAGTAGCCATTTTGCCATTGTCTGTGAACTAATCTATCCCATTCACCGTTACCCAAATTTTGATTGGGTTTCATCCATAGCTCTATAGTTAATGAACTGGTAATATTTAAAGATGCATTTGTACCCATATTAACATAAGATGCAGTTCCATCAAAGCTGAGAGAATTCGAATTATTATTACTGATCGTCAGCCAATCAGGTTTAGTGGTAGCTGTAATTGCTACATCATCCCCGTCAATATCATTAACAGAAATAGAATATTCATAAAGTGAACCATCTAGTGCATCCAGTGCAGGGGTTGATGCAATTACGGGTACATCATTTACGGCTGTCACCGTAATACTAACAGTAGCTGGTGAAGATGTTGCTTCTCCATCAGAGACTGTAAACGTAAAACCGTCAGAACCATTATAATTTGCATTGGGTGTGTAGGTAACCACATTCCCACTTAAAGTCCATGTACCATTGGACGGATTAGTTGCCAATGCATAGGTTAGGTTATCGCCATCAGCATCCGTTCCAGCCAGGGTAATTGTTTGTGGTGAATCTTCATTGCCCGATACCGATTGTGCCGAAGCCGCAGGGGCATCATTTACTGCTGTTATAGAAATATTTACTGTAGCTGCTGAAGATGTTAATTCTCCATCAGAAACTGTAAACGTAAAACTGTCGGAACCATTGTAATTTGTATTTGGTGTGTAGGTTACCACATTCCCACTTAAAGTCCATGTACCATTAGACGGATTAGTTGCCAATGCATAAGTCAGGGCATCGCCCTCAGCATCGCTACCTGCCAGGGTAATTGTTTGTGGTGAATCTTCATTGCCCGTTACCGATTGTGCTGTAGCTGTGGGGGCTGTGTTTGAGGGTGCAGCAGATGTAATTATTACTTGACCATGTCCTGATCTTATTCCGCCTTGATTATCTTGGTTTACACCGGCATTATAGGAACCGCCACCGCCAGAGTATCCATTATTGTAGTCACTACCACCGCCAGAGTATCCTCCACCTCCGCCAGATCCTCCCCATCCACCAGCGGATCCTCCTCCAAATCCACCGTATTTAGGAGGTTCACTCATATGATTTGATGGAGTATAACCTCCTACCCCACCATTAATAAACGACATTGGGTCTATTGGTGATCCACCTCTACTATCATTAGATGCATCACCATTACCGGTGAAACCGGCACCGCCGCCACCACCATGGTTACCCGTATAGGATGTTGTACCACCACCGCCATTTGTACCACCATTGTTCAATGAACCATTCTTATACCCGTCTTGACCATCAATATTAGTTGTTCCGTCAGTTATGTCACGTCTTGTACTATTGTTATTATTCCTACGAGCACCACCAGCACCAGCAACAATCAATGGTGTATTATCATTTTCTGCGACAAACGTTCCACCACCACCGCTTACTGATAGCGGATGGCTACCACCTGTTCTAGTATCTAGCCCCCCTTTTTGTCCAACGAGTATTTTTAGAACTATTCCGGCCGTTAGATCAAAATCTCCTTTCATTCTGGCTCCGTACCCTTCATCACTACGACCACTTTGAGCACCCCATGCTTCTATGGTGTAAATACCAGTTGAGGGCACTGTCCAATATTGTATTCCACCACTTACTGTAACTGATCCATCTAAATTTGTACCAGAGTATGAACTATTTGCCTGGGGTTGGCTGGGGCCATACCTGCCCGTCTGTCCACAATTTGTAAATTGATATATAGTTTCACCATCCCTTGACATTGTCACTGATTCTGGAAGATCGGGGTAATCTATATTAAAATTATCTCTGGTTTGATAATCTGTGGATATATTTAGAGAAGTAATAGAATTGATACCATCATTATGAAATAATAATTCAGGTCCATCTTGTCCACATGTATGTTCATCACAACAAAAATCTTCAAGAATGGAATTATTTGTGGTGAGTGTTTTTGTATTATTTACCTCATCAGCAGATAAAATTGTGCAGGCAAATACCAGATAGATAAATAGTGTAGGTTTATGCTTCAATTTAAAGGGTCTGCGTGGTTGCCAATTGCAACATCGGTCCAAAGACCAAAAAAAAGCAATGTTGCAACTATTTGAATATTTTTTGTTTTTTGTGTTTTACTCACTGCTGATCACTCATTAGGAGGAAAAATGACGATTATTGGTGTCTTTCGTGTGCGCATATAAATAAATATGCAAGAAGTATACCAGATAAGAGTAAAAATTAATAAATCATAAAAAAAGGGCACTCCATATATGTTAATTGTTATTACTGTCTAAATATGTTACATAAATATGTCCATATAAATGTCTTATTATGTTACAGTTCTAAAAGTTTATTTAATTACGTAAAAACCTACTATTTTATATAATCTTAATAAATTATTTTATTCTGCGCTAGGTTCCGGATCCTCTTGCCACTGAATATTGGGGAATAAATATTTCGCTTTATTATAGACTTCCCATGCTTTTTCCTTATTCCCAATTGCTTCGTATGCTTTGGCCAGATCGTAATAAATAAATGGGTAGGGTGAATGTTTTAGATAGCTTTCTGCCCATTGGATATAATCCTGAAACCCTTCTCTATTTTTTGTTTTCCCGGCAATATTCAATCGGAGCGTCATCACAATTGTATCATATTTCTTGTGCCAGGATTGTGGATTCCAAGCAGACAATAACAAGTTATGATCTTTAAATCTTGAGCGTTCATATTTTGTAATAACAAATCCAGTCTGTAGAACAGTAATCATATAAAGAATTGTAATTCCAGGAATCAGAATAGCAATAACCCTTGGAAATATTTCCCAGGACATCTTTTTTACCTGCCATTCCCCGAATTCTTCATCAATGCAGTATAGTAGAAAAATAAAAAGAAACCAGTGGATCAATGAAA
>Ga0308019_10001698_pt1 | contig 12973 bp, 21 predicted proteins | sample Neamet284_FD_203135 | JGI IMG/M metagenome (GOLD analysis project Ga0308019, IMG submission 203135) | Marine microbial communities from water near the shore, Antarctic Ocean - #284 | ecosystem: Environmental > Aquatic > Marine > Unclassified | place: Southern Ocean | collected 2014-10-01 | reverse complement strand
CAGAAGTTGGTGTTTCGAATCTTAAATGGTCAAATAGTTTATCTGAAGATGCTCTAGAATGGGCGAAAAATATGGCAGAAAAAGAAGAAATGTATCACTCCTCTAATGAAAGTAGATCAGGTCAAGGTGAAAATTTATACTACAGTTCTGGGGTCTCATTAAATCCAGGAAATCGAGCATCTACTTTATGGTATAATGAAATCAATGAATATACGTATGCAGAAACAAACTCCCCTTTGAATGCATCGGTAATGATTGGACATTATACTCAGATGATATGGAGTACAACTACTGAAGTTGGCATGGCAAGAGCTGTTAGTTCTTCTGGAAAAGAATATATAGTTGCTAGATATAGTCCTCCCGGAAACTGGGTAGGATCATTTCCTTATTAATTTTGTTATAATTTATAACTAATTAAATTTATTACAACAAAAATTATTATTTTTAAACTGATATAAATTATAACATATAATTAGTACACCATTAAAATATTATAAATATTTTTGTAGTGTTATAATTTATTATATATTTATGTATAAAAATTAAATTTGAAAGCAGCAAAATATACCAAGCTTGAAGTCTCTGACCCAAACAGTTCGAGACAAACAATAAAACACACTCCTGAGGGAATAAGGTATTTAGAGGTTGTAGAAAAGTGTAGTAACATACTAGCTTTTAAGGACAGAGAATTTGGCAAAAATATAATACGCCTTGGTTTAACAGGAGAAATTGACACTCTTTTGGTAAATTCAATTAGCTCGCTTGGTAAAAATGGATTTGATATTTTAGATACCATAAAAACATTAATAGATCTTAATGTTAATGTTAAATCAGAAAAAGAAAGTTTACAAACAATAAATACAGATGGTAGTAAAAATAATTCTGTAATTGTTATGGTCAACATTATGAATTCCATATATCAGCATGAAGAAAAAATAAAAACTGAAAAACAAAAACAAGGAATAACTTTTGCGAAATCTAAAGGAGTATACAAAAAAAACGGTGGCAATAAGCCGAAATTAAATTATGCTGATTTTATTAAAAAAGAAAAAAATAAAAATTGTCTTTTAGAGCTGAGAAAAGGAGAAAGTATACGTAAATCGGCTGAACTATCAGGTTTGTCTCTAGGCACAGCTGTAAAGGTTAAGAAACTTGCAGAAGCAAATGCAGATCTTCCTTAATTTTAAATAATTTTTGTTTTACTTATCGTTTTGAAACTTTATTATTCGAAATAGATCTTTGGCGAGAACATTTAAAACGATCAGTATCTGCTTCTCTCTTTTTAAGATGCTTGGTTTTTCTTCCCTGAACCCTTTCACGCCATATCCTGAAACTCTTGGGCTTTAGTTCATTACGCATTAACTTGATTACGTCTTGTTCTTTAAGTCCAAATTGAGATAAAATAGCATCAAAAGGAGTTCTATCTTCCCATGCCATTTCAATAATTCTGTCTATTTTTTCAACAGAAATCTCTTTTAATTCTTTTTTCATCGAACTTTTATTCTAGATAAAATATTTTTAAATCACTTCTTCTCAATAATAAAATAGGAGCTCACAATTAAAATTACTCCTATTATAAATAATATTTCTTTGTTTTCTAACAAAAAATCAAATAACGCTAAAATTATGCTAATTACAACCAGAGAAAGTCCTAAGTACTTTGAGGCGTTCTTCATATAACTTTTAAATTAAAACATAACAGTTACAAGCAGTCTATAAATAACATAAACAGCAATCACAGTCCAAATTATCCATCTATTTTTAATATACCATTCCATTATTATAATTTATTTAGAGTTATTATCAATATTTAAAACTATGACCAATAATACAGAAACCACAATAATAAGCAGTCCTATAACATAAAAATGATCAGAAGTTCTAGCTCCCTCAACAAAATCTTGACTTAATTTATTATCAATAAAGTAAATAAACATTGCTAATGGAATTAAAATAATAAATACGATCCATTTACTTTGAAAAATATTTTTCATATAAAATTATAGTTAAAAATCTGGCTTATAGCCACTTCTATCTCCTTTGACTAGTTTTAAATTTATCATGATTGATTTTTCCTGACTAAAGATGTTTTTAATCTCCTTATTTAAAAGACTCATTAAAAGATCATAGTCTCCATATATCTGAGTGCTCATTGGGTTTTCTAATATATTAATATTTAAATCACGAAGTGATTTAATGAATTTTTTAATTACTGGGATGTAATTATCTTTAAGGGGAGTCAATGTAATTTCAGCAGATATCTTCATTATAACTTTTTGTTTATTAAAGAAAGTAATAAATCATGGCTTTCAGTGTAATAATCTAAGCCTTTATTTTTAGACTTCATGAATCTATGCTTTGCTTTTAGAAGTGATTTGAAAGTTAAATTTTTATTTAAAACCTTTTTAAATATATTTATTTTATCGTTATCATTTAAAGCATCATCATTTTGAATTAATAAAATTCTTGGATGATTGTAATGCAAATATTTTAAGATTTCTCTTTGAACAATAATCTCATCTTCCATATTTGCCGTAATAGAAGATTTAGAGCCATAGAAAGATTCAATGGCTGCTTTTATTTGAGTTGACTTAATATATTTTAATCCTCCATCATATTTTAAAGATGTATAGATTTCCTCACTTGGTGAGAAACCACGCCAGTCAGTGACTGCTATTATTAAGTCCGTATAACTGTAGGTCATATCTTTTGAATCGTTAATTAGATTCTCTACAATACCACTATCAAATTTAAAAGCTTCATCTCTTTTTTTAATCATTAATGAAATTAGTTCTAACTCCGTTCTAAGGTTAAGGTATACCTCACTTTCTTTTTTTGAGTTATCGATATTTGTTTGATAATTATCAAACCAAAAAGAAGTAGAAATACCCATAACTATCACAATAAACTCTAAGAAATATCTAATAAAATACTTTTTCATTGGGCTACTTTAAATTGTATAAATGTAATTTTATTTTTAATTAATTTTGAAGATCATAATACTTTAAAATAAATATAATCAGAGTTGACTCTATTAAAATGAAAAAATTAAGTTTAATTACCTTTTTGTGTTTAATCACAATGTTTTTTTTTAAAATAAAAGCCCAAGAGCGTCAGGATAATGCTTGGAAAGCTTTATTTTCAGACTACAGTCTTACCGCCAGCAAAACCCTTCGTCTAGAAACACATATAAGAACAAAAAGATTCTTTGCTGAAAATGATCAATATTTAATTCGCCCTTCAATCATTTTTAAGGTCAATAGATATTCAAGTTTTGCTACTGGAGTATCTTTTATTTCAACAAATATGCCCGGTAATCGTTTATTGGAAAACAATATTTGGCAACAATTTAGTTTTTCACTTCCCGTTAAGCGTAACAAATATTTTGGATGGATCAGACTTGAGCAACGTTGGATAAAAAGAGGAAGTATATCAAGAGAATTTAGTTCTAGAATACGTTTTCGAAGTGGTTTTCAATTTCCAATTAATAAAAAATCTCGAGTCCTTTCTACTAATTTCATAATTTTCAATGAAGTCTTTTTGTTGATTGAAGAGAACTTTCCTTATCGATACAATCAAAATTGGACGTTTTTTGGTTTTCAGCAAAAAATATCAAATAAATTAATTTTATTAAGTGGCTTTCAGCGAAACTCTATTCTAAAAGAAAACGGTTTCTTACACAAGAATATCTGGTCAACTGTTCTTTTTTATAAGCTATAATTTTAAACTTTTCAACAGTTTTTTCATTAAGAGTTGAACTATAAATTAAATGTTTTGAAATGGTGTTTGTTTATGAATTATATTCGCAAAAAATAATTTAATTACTAAACAAATTATCAAAAAAACCAATGAATAGCATTTTAATTATTTTATCAATAGGAGTCTGTACTTTTACTATTTTAAAAATAAGAGATATCATTGATCCCACATTAACATTGGCTTTAATGATTGTAATGTTTCTTTTAGATGGAGGGATTTTATACGGATTTTATCTATTAGGAACTAGTAATAAAGAAATTTCAATTGGTATCTTGTTTGGAACAATAATTAAAGTTCTTTTACTACTGATTAGTGAATCAAAAGAAAAAGAAAATTAAATACTTTTTATGGGTTATTCCAAAGATAAACCGCAATAGCTAAAAGGCATATAATATTTATAGCCATAGCAGCATAAAAAACTTTCTTGGATGGTTTCAACTTAATTATTTTTAGATTAAGATAATAAATAAAATTATATCAAGTCAAAATCAGAAAGTTTTGTAAAATATTATGTTGTTGAAATTAATTTCAACAAACTATTAAATTTGTTTTTAAAATGAAAAAAAATTTATTATTAGCAGCCAGACACTTTTCCATATTAAATACAATAGATGTCCAGCAATAAGTCCTATTGTTAGTAGGTTTTGACTGTTTTTACTGCCTCCAAAAAAATTAAATTTTTGAATAAAAAAATAAGATAATAAAATGCTGATTGGAATCCAAAGGGCAAAAGCAGCATAATCAATTAACGTGAATAAAGAGATCATACAACTAAAATAATCAATTATTAGCACATTAATTAATAATAATTGACAGATAAAAAACTGACAAAATTAAAATTTATATATTTGCAGTTCATAAAATAAAATATTTAATAATGAATAACGGAACAGTAAAATTTTTTAACAACAATAAAGGCTTTGGATTCATCACTCCTGATTCAGGAGAAAAAGATGTTTTTGTGCATGCAAACAATCTAATTGATGACATCACAGAAGGAGACAAAGTAAGTTACGAACTAGAGTCAACTGAAAAAGGACCTAGCGCAATAAACGTGAAAGTAGCATAATAAATGCTAAACATGCCTTTACATAAAAGCCTATCACTTGTGATAGGCTTTTTTTTTATAATGAAATTAAGTAACTGATTAATAGTTATTTTTTCTTTTTTCTATTAGCAATTTTATCTCCTCTTCTTTGAGGTTTACCATACTTTTTAGCAATCTTAAATTTGTAAGACCCCCCTAAATTGGTTTTTTTGTTTTTAGCTTTTTTTTCTTCCATTTTACATTAGAAAGATATAAAATTTTAGTTCACGAAATATTAAAGTGACGTCAGTTTTTAGTTGTTATAATAAAAGAGGACTAATTATATTTTAAACACTATAAATCAAAAAAAACTATACTTACACAGTAAGGTGCACCTATTTTTATATCTTTTACCATGAATAATTTAACACTCAACTATTTACACCAAAACAATTAGACAAAATGAAAAAGTACGATTATATTATTATAGGTGCTGGTTCAGCTGGGTGTGTGTTAGCAAATAGGCTTTCTTGTGACTCAAATAATGAGGTTTTATTGATAGAGGCAGGTGGTCCTGATAATAAAATGGAGATTGGAATTCCTGCTGGATACAGTAACCTTCATCGTTCAAAAGTTGATTGGGGATTCTCAACTGAACCGCAAAAGAATGTAAATAATAGAAAAATATATTTGCCAAGAGGAAAAACTCTTGGTGGTTCTAGTTCAACTAATGCAATGGCTTATGTTAGAGGAAATAAAGCAGACTTCGACCAATGGGAGAATATGGGAAATAAGGGGTGGTCCTATGATCAAATTCTTCCATATTTTAAAAAGTCTGAAAACAATGAAGATATTAATGATTCTTACCATGGTAAAGATGGCTTATTAAATATCTCTTTTGCAAAAGCTTTTCAAACACCTTATGCAAAAGCTTTTATAGACGCTTGTGAAGAAATGGGAATCCCAAAAACAGATGACTATAATGGTGAAAAGCAAAAAGGAGTCAGTCTTTTACAGTTTACTATAAAAAACGGAAAACGTCATAGTACTGCGGCTGCATTTTTAAAACCGGCAATGAGTCGGTCAAATCTTAAGATTTTAACTTGGGCTCGTGCTAAGCAAATATTGATAAAAGATGATCGAGCTATTGGAGTCGAGTATCAAGATAAAAAAGGTGTAATTCAAAAAGAATTTGCCAGAAAGGAGGTTATTCTCTCAGCTGGTGCTTTTCAATCTCCTCAAATATTAATGTTGTCAGGAATTGGAAATATTCAAGAATTAAAAACTAACGGAATCAATATCATAAAGGAACTTCCTGGAGTTGGTAAAAACTTACAAGATCATCTTATCGTTCTTGTTTCAAGTATTTCAAAAAAACAACAAGGATTTAATCATCACTTAAAACCAATATATCAATTTATTGATGCGGTAAATTATTTTATCAATAAAAAAGGTCCTATGACCTGCAGCATATTAGAAGCTGCTGCTTTTTTATCAATTAATGATTCTATTACTCCCAATCTCCAATTTCATTTTGCTCCACTTCATGTTGGCAACGGATATACAACAGATATATATAATCCAACAACATATCCCAAAATGGATGGATATACTGTTGCTCCAACGTTAATTAAACCAAAAAGTAGAGGTTTTGTTGGTATTAAATCAGCAAACTTTATGGATGATCCTATAATTCAACCTAATTTCCTTTCAAATGAAGAAGATTTAAAAATCTTAGTAGATGGAACTAAAAAAGCACTTGATATCTTAAATTCCAAAGCCTTTAGTTCTCATAGAAAAGAAAATAACTTCCCTGCTGATAAATCAGAAAATGGAATTATTGAACATATAAAAAAGTCTCTAGAAACAGTATATCACCCAGTAGGCACTTGTAAAATGGGGAATGACAAAATGGCTGTTGTAGATAATGAGTTAAAGCTTCATGGCATAGATGGACTTAGAGTTGTAGATGCTTCGATTATGCCAACAATAGTTTCTGGCAACACAAATGCTGCCTCAATAATGATCGCAGAAAAGGCTGCAGATATGATATTAAAATTAAAAAATTAAATGTTTTTATTTATTCTTTGAAATATAATATTTAGTTCCTTTCTTTAAAAATATAATTAAACCCTAACTACTGTTAACCAAAGATTAATTGAAATAATAAACTATAAATAAAAAAAAGTAGACTACTAAATATGCTCTGTAATAATTTCTAATTTTTTTATATTCTTTATTTTCCGGAAATAGATTTAAAAATAAACCTGTAATTTCTTTTTTAAATAATGGTTTAATATTGATTTTCCAATCATCTGTTTCATATATAATTTTTCTGAATTTACTTCTAAAATAGGTGCTAGGAATCCCCCAAATAAATAAAATAATTATTAAAACAGTTTTTGTACTCAAAGTTTATATTTATAAGCTATCTAAATTATGCAATCTCTTTGATATAGATCATGAAATATAGAATAGTCATTTTTAAATTCTTTTCTATTCTTCAAATAGAAAAAATTGTTTTCCATTTTATAAACTTATAAAATAATCAATTGATTTACAATTCAAAACAAACTCTAATAGCCTTTTTTTATCAAGTTAACTTTATAATATTTCAATGTTGGGGTTTTGTTTAAATTGATTACAAACTATTGTATTATTTTTCTTAGTTGTTAATATTTCGAAAGTGCAATTTGTGTGCATTTCTTGAGTTTTAATTTCTAGATTATGCTCTTTTATAATTCGCATAACCGAATTCATTAAAGGATATTCAAACTTAATATTGATTGGAATAATAATTTCTTTTGTAATAATTTTATTTGTCTCGATAGTCAATTTTGCACATTCTTTATATGCAGAAACCAGCCCTCCTATTCCTAGCTTAGTTCCTCCAAAATACCTTACCACAACGATTAGAATGTCTGTAAGGTCAAATGACTGTATTTGACCATATATTGGCGCTCCAGCGCTATTTCGAGGCTCTCCGTCATCGTTTAAGCGATAACTCGTTTCTGTTATTCCAATTTGGTATGCATAGCAAAAATGTCTAGCTGTATGATGAGTTTTCTTGAGTTTATATATGTGTGTTTTTATAGTTTGGATTTTTGAGACAGGAAATGCAAAGCCTAAAAACCTACTTTGTTTTTCTTTGAACAAATACTCAGAGTTTGTATTAATAGTGCGGTATGTGTTTTTCATAGCTCTATTTATAAATCACTAAAATACATAGTTCTCTTTAAATTGAGTTTGAGAGTTTTTATATCTTGTTAATTATTAATCTAAAAATCTATTAAAATGAATGAATTTGAAATATTAAGCCTTTCTAATCTTCAGTTTCAACAAAACGCTACTTATACTGTTGCAATTTTTATTCTATTTGCAATCAATTTTTATTTAGTTCGAAGAAGTCGTGAGTTAAATATGCCTTCATACGGAAAAGCAATTATCTCTGCTTTATCCTTGACATCTGTTTATGGTGGAATTCAAGTTGCTACATTTTTGAGGGGCTTTCAACATAACGCAGCTTATAGTTTAAAGCAGCTTAAAGAGTCTGGCACTAAAATTTCAGAAGCTAGTGAAGCATCAATCGAAATTTTTGGGAATCCGTCAGCTCCTTTTAATGCTAGTGTTCCTGATACACCTCAAATAATTTTTTATGGAATTATTCTGTTACTATTATTACTCGGTACATGGGCAAAAGTTCCAGAAGGAACTTATGACAAATAATTATCATAAATAAAATTTAACTTTCCCCTGATTAATTTTAGGGGAGGTTTATATTTAGTAAATTATGGAACGTAACGTATTTGGAGAGAAACTTGTTATTTGCTGTACCAGTCCTGCTACAGGTTATTTTAGAGATGGGTTATGTAGAACAATGGCCCAAGATACTGGAACACATACTGTCTGCGCAATAGTTACTAAGGAATTTTTAGAATATTCAGCATCTCAAGGAAATGATCTAATCACACCTATATCAGATTGGAAATTCTCAGGATTAAAGCCTGGAGATAAGTGGTGTTTGTGTATTTCACGTTGGTTACAAGCTGAAAAAGTAGGTAAAGCCCCTAAAATTATTTTGGAGGCTACGCATGAAAAAACTCTTCAATATGCTTCATTAGAATTATTGCAAGAATATGCATGTTTTTAAGTTTTAAATCCTCTATTTATTAAAATAGGCTTACTTGATCTTTAATCCTTTTGATTACTAAACTCATAATCCTTTTATTAAGTGCGGAAATATTTTGACTATATAAATTAAATTCTTTAATAGTAAAGTGTCCAATAATTATTCCTTTGATATAGTTTTGAATTTTTTGATCCTTCTGTAGTGTTTTCTCAATATATTCTAATCTAGTTTCATTACTCAGTTTGTAAAAAACACCTTTGCGTGTATCTATATAATTTCTAAAAACCTCCAATAATATTGGATTTTGCATTTTCAAAATAGGACGAAGAGTTTCATTCTGAAAATGTTCATTCTTGCTCATTTTATCAAAACTTTCTATTTTTTTTATATCAGGACGAATTTTTAATAGATCGTATGTTCGGTTGCTCATTTTTTTATTTCAAAAGTAGCTTATAGTTTCCCGCAACTTCTATTGCGGCAGAAAAGTCTGTGTCGCTTAATAATATTTTATTTGTTTTTTTCCAGCCATGATAACATTTAGGATTCCAAAGCGTATGAATTTTATTAAACATAGTTATTGTTTGGAAATTTCTTCTTTTTTCAATGGTCCTCTTAAATGAATTATCAACCCATTTAAGAAATTACGCAGAACCTGATCACCACATTCCATATATTTTGTGTGATTTTCTTTTCTGAAAAAAGCACCAAGTTCAGATTTGGAAATTCTAAAATCAACTAACTTACAAATTTCAACAATCTCATCATCACGAAGCTTATGAGCTACACGAAGTTTTTTAAAAATATCATTATTTGTTAATCCCATATTCAAAGATAATTATAATATTGGTGAGTCCTATCTAAATCCCAACAACCCTAATGGTTAGGTTAATGTTTCATTAAGCGAAAATTAATATGAGTTTTAATACGGTGAAAAAACTTAAAAGTTTTATTGAAAAATCTCAATAGTGTTTTTTAACAGGAATTCATTTAAGTCAAATCTTAAAAATTATTTAATAGTACCTTCTTTCTTGTTATATTTAAATGTTACAAGAAAATAATGATGAAAAAATCAACTCAACAATTCCTTGAAGACATAGGCGCGAAAATACCTATAGTTTGTGGTCCAATGTATCCAGGCTCTAATCCTGAATTAGTTGCTGCAGTTTCAGATACTGGAGGTTTTGGAGTTGTACAGCCCCTTGCGTTAACCTCTCTTTATGGACATGATTTTAGAGAAGGCTTACAGTTGATTAAAAAATTGACTAAAAAGCCTTTTGGAGTTAATTTTACAATCTTCGGAGGGGCGAATAAAAAGTATCATGAACAGATGAAAAAATGGATGGAAATTTCTATCGAAGAGGGAGTGAAATTCTTTTTGACCTCTCTAGGAAAGCCACACGAAATTGTAAAAAAAGCAAAGCATCATGGCATTAAAGTTTACCATGACGTGCCAAATAAAAAAGTAGCCTTAGCCATGCGAGATGCTGGTGTTGACGGATTGAATTGTATCAATTGGCGTGGAGGTGGACAAACAGGTATACAGTCTGCAGAAAAATTTATGGATGAATTGCACGACATAGGTATTCCTTTAATTTGTGCTGGTGGTATTGGCAATAGAGAAGACTATCAAAAGGTTCTAGAAATGGGGTACGCAGGTGTGCAAATGGGAACTAGGTTTTTAGCAACCCATGAATGTAAGGTTACAGAAAGCTACAAACAGGCAATCATAAAATCTACAGAAGATGACATTGTTTGGACTAATAAAATTGCGGGTAATAATTCTTCTGTTATCAAAACAAAAGATATTATGCGAGGTGGTCTAAGAACCGGACTAATCATCAACTTTATGTTGCGGCAACCTAAATTAAAAAAATATGCTCGTATGTATTTGATGAGTCGTGGAGTTAAAAATTATAGTAAAACAGCTTTTGATGATTCTGTTCAGTTTTGGCAAGCAGGAAAAGGAGTTGATAATATAGAATCTATTAAATCTGTATTAGATATTATGCAAGAATTTTCAGAAACAAGAGTCTAAAGAATAGTATTCAATTTGTTATTATTAATCTTAAGTTAAGAGAGTTTTGTATCTTAAATGCATGAATGGAAAAAAATTATATTACTCAATATTTGCTGGTTTCTGTGTTATTATGATTCCATATCTACTTTTAAAATACTTTGAGGTTGTATAGTAAGACCAAGTGACATGTTGAATTACATCTAATTAAGTTAAAGAAATTATTTTATGAAGTTAAACTTATTGTCTTGTGATGCTCAAAGACCAGATAGAAGAGCCATATCTAAATGTATTACAGAAATTTCTTCTAATATTGATCCTCTTCTGTCTAATGAGCTTACAGGTATACTCCTAGACGGGGATGCGGTAGATATTGAAATAGAAGATAAAAACTCTGGTTCTGTTTTAAGGGCTTTACGAAAACTAAGTATTGACTACGAAATCATTGAATGACTCTTCATAAATAAAAAATAATATTTCATGAATTAGAGACGGTATTTTGTTTAAAGCAATTCAAAAAAATAAAATAATCTCAGTGTCATAATATTCATTTTTTTATAATTTTAGGCTTGTTTGATCAATTTTTTAATTTTCAATAATTTACTTTTTTAGTGCTAAATTCCTATGTTTAATTTATTATATTTAAATGTATTAAAAGTCTATTTGCATATAAAAAGCATGTTCATCTTTTAAATAATATTTATTGTTCTATGCGGTATTCATTCATAATTTTTCTTTTGTTAACAAGCTCTTGTGGAGGAATAAAAACTCCATTAACAGCACAACAAATTATTGATAAAACCATTTCCTTGTCTGGGGCAAATAAAGTTTCTAATTCTCAAATAACTTTTAAGTTCAGAGATAAAAGCTATAATGCTATAAGAAAAAATGGAAATTACATCTTAAACAGGGTTTTTAAAACAGATGATTCCACAGTTAAAGATGTGTTATCTAACAACGGTTTTGTCCGTTATATTGATTCTTTACCTTTTACAGTTATTGACTCTATGGCTACCAAATATAGTCGCTCCATAAATTCTGTGCATTATTTCTCTGTATTACCTTTTGGATTGAATGACAAGGCTGTTCAAAAGAAATTATTATCCTCATCAATAATTAAAGGAAAAGAGTATTACAAAGTTGAAGTTTCTTTTTCTGAGGATGGAGGAGGAGAAGATTTCGAAGATGTGTTTATATATTGGATTGGAAAAGATAATTTCTTAATTGACTACCTAGCCTATTCTTTTCATACTGATGGTGGTGGAAAGCGTTTTAGAGCTATAAAAGAGGATCATTTTAAAAAAGGAATTCGTTTTGTAGATTATTATAATTACAAACCATTATCAAAAGAAGCTTCTCTGGTTAATTTAGATAAATATTTTGAAGGAAAACAGCTAAAAAAAGTGTCTGAAATTATTTTTAAAAATATAGATGTTGATATATTAAACTAATCAACTGGTAAATTTACTTTAAAAGCTTACCTGCTATTTTTATATTTTAGGATAAATATTTTTGGTGACATCAGAAACTAAATCTCCTGTATGTTTGGTGCTAATTGGTTCAAATAGAAGGATCAAGGTTTCTTCATCAGCATAAGGTCGATGCTCGACACCTTTTGGCACAATAATAATTTCCCCAGGAAGAACATCTACTGACCTGTCACGATACTCCATTCTTAACTTTCCTTTAATAACATGAAAAAGTTCATCTTCATCTTTATGTGAGTGCCAAACAAACTCTCCTTTAACCTTTGCTATTAAAACTTGTTGTCCATTTAATTCGGCAATACAATGAGGGCTCCAGTGAGCATCAAACTCATTGTATTTAGACAAAATATTTATTTTTTTCATTGTATGTGATTTTTAATTACTTATAAGATATAGAAAATTAATTGTGAAAGACAAGTATATTTTTTATTTTTGATATTACTAATCATAAATTAATTAAAATGAAAAATATACTTATGCTCTTCACTCTATTCTTTGGAATTTCAGTGGTGGCTCAAAATATAGTTAATATAACCTACTATGAAATTCCAAGAGAA
>Ga0308019_10001680_pt1 | contig 13047 bp, 8 predicted proteins | sample Neamet284_FD_203135 | JGI IMG/M metagenome (GOLD analysis project Ga0308019, IMG submission 203135) | Marine microbial communities from water near the shore, Antarctic Ocean - #284 | ecosystem: Environmental > Aquatic > Marine > Unclassified | place: Southern Ocean | collected 2014-10-01 | reverse complement strand
TGTTCCTGAAGGGGCTGGCTCAATCCAGCTCAATACCTTAAAAATTATAGAATCAGGCTGGAATGGCTACTATTTCCCAACAATTCCAATTGAAGCCAGGGCGATTCCAAACGAAGGGTTCCAATTTAGTAGCTGGCTGCAATTCCCAGATTCAAGCGCAACAATCCATGTACAGGTTACAGACCCCTTTACACTGACTGCGGTGTTTATCCCTACAAACCTCAGTTCAGGTACTACAGTGATTAATGAAATAAATTATAATTCTAGCGATGATTATAACTCGGATGATTGGGTAGAACTGATCAATCCAGGGGAGACAGAAATAGATATTTCAGACTGGATATTAAAAGATGATGACAATAGCCATGGTTATACTATTCCTGATGAGACGGTTATCCAGCCCAACAACTATTTGGTCCTTGCCAAAGATATGGATTTATTCGGCTCCAGCTACCCGGATATTAATAATGTCATAGGTCCTTTTGATTTCAGCTTAAGCGGAGGTGGTGACCAGGTGAGAATCTTTGATAATGCTGGCGTATTAATCGACTCTGTCCAATATGATGATATAGATCCATGGCCAGTGGAACCGGATGGAAATGGCCCCACTCTGGAATTAATCAATCCTACTTTGGACAATTTGTTATCTGAATTTTGGGCTGCATCAACAGATAATGGCACCCCAGGGGCTCAGAACAGCACTTATAATAATTTATCTTCAGATTTAAAATCTATCATTCCGGAAAAAATTCACCTTTACCCAGCTTATCCGAATCCGTTTAACCCAATAACGACCATTTCGTTTGATATTCCAAATACCTTAGCAGGGACGATGAATGCATCATCTTTACATGTATTCAATATCAAAGGACAACGTGTAGAAACGTTGATCAATGAAACAATGAAACCGGGCAAACACAATATCCAATGGCATCCCAAAAATATTTCTTCGGGTGTTTATTTTCTTCAATTTAAATATGGAGAAGAAATAATAACTCAGAAAATTACATTTATGAAATAAGGAAATATTATCTTATAAAAAACAATCCAGTTAAAAACTGATCTTTAAAAATATTGTTGGAGTGATTCCGAACATAGCAACATCCGTCATGGTGAGTTCGGATTTATATGGATTGTACCTTTTGTGGCTGATATTATTCCGGTCATATAAATTATAGATTGAAAGCCCAGTATGAAATTTAGCAACGGAACCCCCCCATGTTTTTGAAAGGCTCACATCCAGGTGATGAATAGAGGGAAGCCTTGATTCATTTCTGTCTGAGGAAATTATAATTTGGAGATTTTCTACTTCGACATTTTCAGAGTCTGTATAAACATGCCCTGATGCAAAAACCCAATTAGCAGTCAATTCCAAAGAACCAATATTGGTCATGAATACAGATTTAAATTCCTGGGTTTTATCATGATCACTAAAAAAGGGTTTACCCTGATTCAAGTTAGGAAAAGTATATTGTGTTTTATTTCGCTGATAGGATAACCAGCCGGTGATGGGCCCTTTTCGTTTTCTTAATATAATTTCAATACCATTCGTTTTCCCGCTTCCTATGTTTATGAGAGATTCTTCTTCACTTCGGTCGTTTCTAAGAGTCGTAACTGGGATAGAAGATTCTTTGAATTGGACCAAGTCTTCCATGGAGCGGTAGTAAAACTCACTGGTTATGGTGTAATCAGAAAAATTCCAATTCAGACCGAAATGAGTGTTTAAAGAAGAAATATTTGGAATATCTTCAGAGGAAAGGATCCACATTCCTTGGGTACCGCGGGTGGTATTATATCCGGAAAGACGGTGAACAAATTGGTAATGTTTTCCAATGAATGATTCTACTGTGATGTTGGGAGATATTTTATTGATCACTGATAGGCGCGGAGATGTATAAAATCCCATTCGTTCTGAAAAATAAGATACTCTTAGTCCAGGCTGAATAACCCACCGGGGGGACGGGACCCATAGATCCTGAATATAAAAAGAATGTAAAAAACCATTTTGTTCTATGGATGATTCATTGGAAGTCGTTCCGTCTATTTTGTGATCAGAAAAACTAATATCATAGAATGTTTCGTCAATCCCTGATTCAAATTTGTGATTTTCAAATCCCATGTACCTATGATGTAATTTTAGAGATCTGTCCTGTAAAGTATTTTCTTCGTTTACAGATCCAATCAACATACGGACATTGTTTACATCGGCAGAGTCTTTTGAATCATATGAACTGGAATAGTCATAATTCGATAGGGTGATTTGAGTGTCAGATTCGTGGTTCCATTTGGAAGATACATTTAAGGTTGTCCCATTATTCTTCCATTCGGTACTTCCTTGTGTATAGGACGAGTCATAACCAAGAATCGTAGAGAATCCAAAAAAATCCCTACTCTCTCGAATGGAATCCATTCCTGTTGTGCTTGTCAAAGTATATCGATGATTGGGTGTCACCATGAATGAGAATCGATTCGTAAAATCGTAATAAGAAAACTGAGGGGAATATGTTGATGTTTGCTGTTTTTCTATATCTGCGCTTTCACCAATGAGATTAAAATTGTCATCTCCAGTAACATATGCTTGAATTGATTCATAAAGTTCTGTTTGAAAAGTTGATGTGGTGGAACTCCTCAAGTTAAAGATCCAACTTCCCCTTGAAAGGATCGGTATCTCTCCGGATACACCCTGGCTCATCAAGTTTCCATAAATTGAGCCACGGGGTTTTAGGCTGTTCCCATTCCGGCTTGTCAGTTCGATCACACTTGAAATTCTGCCACCATACTGCGCAGGAAATCCGCCCTTATAAACCTGCACATCCTTGATAGCATTGGCATTCACACCACTCACAAATCCGAATAAATGACCGGTTTGATACAGTGGCATACCATCCAGTAAAATCAGGTTTTGGTCCGGTGTACCACCGCGAATATTTAATCCGGATGTGCCCCCCAAACCCAATTGAATTCCGGGGAGTAGTTGAAGTGACCGGAAAATGTCAACTTCCCCTAGGTTAGGCAAAGTCGAAATGTGACGTGGTGAAAAAGAGATTTGCCCCGGTGAATTTGACCGATCCATGAATTCCCGGGTTGTTCCCATAATTGAAACAGCTGCAGTGGCGAGTACTTTTGGTGAAATAAAAATTTCTTGGAAAATATTTTCATCTTTTGGGAAAAGGAGATACGTTTTTTTAGTTTCATATCCAATATACGAAATGTTTAAGGTACAAGAGCGAGTAGAAATATTAAGAATAGAAAACGAACCATCGTTTTGGGAAATATCACCGATCATTAATCTCGGAATAAATACATTTGCGAACGGAATGGGTTCACCTGTTTCTTTGTCTAGAGCTCGACCGGAAACGGCGAAACGAAAAGGGGTGATTGGATTAAATACAGTAAATTGATTTCCCGTTTGTTTCCAGACCAGATTCGAAGTGTAAAGGATTGCACCAACTGCTTCTTCCTGAGTGCAGGATTTACATTGTGCAGAGATGGGTGTGTTTACAATATCATCATGGAATACAATAGAGACTCCATGATCATCGATCAGCTCTTTTAGTGCGGTTTTTAGCGGTCTGTTAAGAAACTGGAAAGATATTGAATCTGGTTTTGAAACTGAAAAAGCCGAACTCAAGAATAGGAGCCCGGCTAATAAAAATTTAAATAGGTTGGTTAGCTTAGAAGATCGTGCACGTATCACCGTCAAATTTAAACTCATGTTGAGTCAATAATGAAATAGTGCTCAACACAGTATTTAAATCCTTTGCGTCGATGACGCCAGTGACTGTGATATCAGAGAAGGAAGGATTGGCAAATTCAAATGAGATGCCAAAAGTGCGTTCAATTTCGTCACAAACTTCTGCTAAGGGTGTTTGTTCGCAAACGAGTTTTTCATGCATCCAGTCTGGATAATTAGTGTAGGAAATGTTTTGAAGATTCTTTTCATCAAAGTTAGAATCAACTTCAATCATTTGCCCTTTATGGAGAATAACAGATTTTGAATCATTGGAGACTTTTACAATCCCTTCGTTTACTCCCACTTCAAAACCATCTTCTCTTGAACGAACATTAAAAGATGTTCCTAGAACAGTCACCTGTCCTTGATTTGTCTGAATAACAAAAGGAGTATTCCCATTTTGAACATCAAAATATGCTTCACCAGTCATGGTGAGTGAACGATGTTCAGTATTAAAGTCTTTTTTATATTTTATCTGACTTCCTGCATTTAGTGTAATGGTTGATCCATCAGGCAATTGAAGGGTTCGGAAGTCACTTGTTTGAGTCACAAGGGTTTCTGTCGTGAGTGAATCATATGCAATCGGCAATACAAAGATTAATGCAAGCCCCAAAGCAACAGCATAGGTAATGCGTGGTTTGAAATTTGATAAAAATTTCTGTGTTGGAGAAGCGAGGCGTTGTTGATCTTGATTCATGTCTATATCCATATCAGAAATATCCATGTGCTGAGAAAGTCGCATCCAAACAGCTTCTTTATCAGGTGGTGATGGCAATTCGACTTGAGCACTTTGCTCCCAAATCAATTTTTGTATATTATCTAGTTTTTTCATTTTTCTCCGGATTCTAAGAATCGTATCTTATCTCCGTTGCATCAAAATAACGTCGAATTCCTTAAAAACACTCATAAATAATTCTTTAAATTTTTCTTTAATACTTTAAGTGCTCGGTAGATTTGATTTTCTACAGTTCTCACACTTAAGTCCAACAATTCGGCAATTTCAGGATTCGATTTACCTTCTATACGGCTCAGAATGAAAATATTCCTACATTTATCCGGCAACTTATCATTCACCACTCTTTGAATTTCTTCTTGCAGCATGGTTGCCTGATTTACTGCTTCCGGATCATCAAAATGGGATTTTCCAAATTCAGGGAGCAGATCCTCATGACGATGCCTAACTTCCATGTGGCGAAAATGGTCATAACAAAGATTGGTGCTAATGCGGGCAATCAGTGAAAAAAAAGATTTTTCAGGTTGAATGGATTCACGCTTACGCCAAACCCGTAGAAAAGTTTCCTGGGTAATGTCTTCGGCGAGATCTCCATCCTGAACCCTGTAGGCGACGAATCGAAATAGAGTATCATGAAAATCAGAAAAAAGCTGATGAAAAGCAGTCTTATCTGAATTTTTGAGACCTTGTAGTAGAATTTGTTCCTGTTCTGCCATAGTAAAAAGGGTCAAAATTTAACGGGGCTTGATGGTGATAAACAGGACTGGATGAAAAATACAAGTCCCCGGAATGACAAGAAGGAATAAGATTGTCTTGGGATAAAATTCCGAGGACTTGTAAGATTTGTAATGCATCAACACATTGAATGGTTCCATCTTTTTATTTACTCTTGTATTTTTACAAACAAACTTTGATGCTAAAAGAGGTTAGTCTGATGAATAGAGAATATCGTTCCTTGATTTAAAAAATGATTTCATCAAAATATTTTTATGATAACATGTTCATTTTTGAACATACTTTTAATGTGCCTTTGGATTACCACCATCCAGAATCAGGTCAAATTTCTATTTTTGTGAGAGAGATTAGATCCAATCCATCAAAAAGAAGGCCTTATCTTCTTTATCTTCAGGGTGGTCCCGGTTTTGAATCACCCCGGCCCGTTACAAATTCCGGCTGGATCAAAAAAGCTTTAAATCGGTATGATATCCTATTGTTGGATCAACGGGGAACAGGCCGAAGTACTCCTGCTAATTTTCAAACGATTGGCGATTGGGGTCCAAAAAAACAAGCAGGATATTTACAGCATTTCCGGGCAGACAATATCGTAAATGATGCTGAATTTATTCGCAATAAAATGATAGGTGATAAACCGTGGTCTATTTTGGGACAAAGTTTTGGTGGATTCTGTGCATTGAATTATCTTTCTTTTCATGCTAGTGGGCTAAAGGAAGCCTTGATCACCGGTGGAATTCCACCACTTATAGCTCACCCGGATGATATTTACAGACGGACCTATACCCGGGTAAAACAAAAGAATCTGAATTTTTTCAACATTTTCCCCAATGCCCAAGACAGAGCATGCCGGATCGCTGACATAATTCAAAAAACAAGCCCAGAACTTCCCAATGGTGATAAATTAACGATTGAACGATTTCAACTATTAGGACTTCAAATGGGGTTTCATGACGGATATGCTAATTTGAATTATCTTTTTGAAAATGCCATTTCCAATGAAAAATTATCCTATTCATTTTTAAAAGGGCTTATGGGGTTCCAAAGTTTTGATACAAATCCATTTTTTACTATTTTGCACGAAGCCTGCTATGCGCAGCAGTTTTCAACAAATTGGTCTGCTGAAAGAATACGTGGTGAATTTCCAGAATTTAATCCAAATTCTCGTGAACCATTCTTATTCACTGGTGAAATGCTTTATCCTTGGATGATGGACCAATTTCAGACGCTCGCACCTTTTAAAGAAGCAACGCAAATTTTGGCAGAAAAAAATGATTGGCCTTTACTTTATGATTCAACTGCTTTATCCAATATAGACGTTCCTATTGTGGCGGCTGTTTATACAAATGACATGTATGTTGATAAGGATTATTCTTTAGACTCAGCTGAATCTATAAAGGGAATTAAGCTTTGGGAAACAGACGAATTTGAACACAACGGACTCCGGAGTCATGGTGAGAATGTGCTGTCAAATCTTTTTGAACTGCTGGACTAACAAATTCAAAATACTGATTTAAATTACAGGATATGCTGAAACGAACATTTAATTGGTTCTTACATATTGGGGGGATTCTTACCCTGATTATGTTCATGTCGGGCTGTTCTTTGCTCAAAGGACCGCTGTATCCAGACGTCATCTACAATAATCGACAACCCTTAATTTCTGTCACCTATGAATATGGAGAAATTGAAATCAAATTACCGTTGAATTATATTGGTGTCGTTCCAGAAATTATTTCTTTTGAAGTGTATGCTCACGGGGACACAGCTAATCCAATCATATCAATTCTCCAAGAAGCCCCAAGGGTATTTTTTGTTTATCTTCCTCAAGGCGTTCTAGATATTCATAATAAATCCAATATCATCAAGATCATTCCACAGGATACTAATTTTCGACCAGTCAATGTTCGATTTAAAGGTATTCGATTCGGTAGGATCGTATTGCCACCCAAATCAATTCAAATGGGACAATTGATTGTTAATGGAAAGGTATTCTTGAATAAAGATGAAACTCCTTTAGGTGGTGTGGATGTCTCCATACAAAATTTTGATAATGTTATTAAAGAAACCACAACTAATGATTCGGGATTTTATCAATTATCCGTACCGGGAGAATACAAATATGCCCAGCATCTTCGATTGGTTGCCGGCAATAATATGATCTTTAAACCTTTCAAACAAAAGCTGGATTTTTCTCAAACACTTAAGATGAGATATAATATTGGCATGGGTCCCAATAAAGCCATGGAGGATCCAATCTACCTGACAAATAGAGAGAGTGTCCACTTTAGGGAACAACCGGATATTGGTTCTGAAACACTTTTTCTACTTGGAGCAGGGGAATCCATTTCAGTTACTCGGGTTACACCAGGAGAATATTATGGATCGATTGAGATTGAAGTTGGCAGTAAGAAAATGGTACAATTGGATGGGTGGGTCAATAGGACGGATGTTTTTCTCCTTGATTTAAATAACGTATTTAAAAAAGAGAGTGGAAATGTTTCGGAATTATAAATGGTTTTTAGGAAGCTTATTGCTGTTGGTCAATTTGTCTGCTCAGGTCAAATTATCTGTGAAAACAATTCCAAAAAAAGTTAATATTATGTTGGATGGAATAAATATTGGGAAATCTCCTATCATAAATGATAGGATCAATCCAGGTGTTCATAAGTTTGAGATTATAAAAAGTGGGTTTGCGCCCATTACATATGATATTTTGGTAAATCCTTCGCAAGCAGTTCATCTTGATTTTTTTATGAACCCTATTTATCAAGTTAAATTCAAAACCCAGGAAAAAGGATTGGTCTTTGAGTTGAATGGTGAACATTTGTGGGATGATCCATTTATTCGTCTAAATCTTGAAGCCGGTGACCATTTTCTGAGGGTATTCAAATTAAATGAGATCATCGATGAACAAACGATTCATGTTGATGAACCGAAAAAATTTAATTATTATTTGAAGAAACTCATTTCTGAAAAATAGAAGTGAAAAAATTACCACAATACTTTTTGTTCTTTTTTCTAGGATCTCTTTATAGCGCCAATCTTGAGTCAACTTTTTTAGTTTTGAATCATTTTGATAAATTTTTACCCAATGCTGATTCTTCACTTATTGAAAATTTTTCTAACTCGACCTTTGAGTTTGATTCAACATTTAATATTCTATTCGAAGATATTGACAATCATGAAAATCCTGCATCCAGTTACATGAACACTATTAAAGAGTTGGGCGAAAAACATAAGGTGAATTTTATTCTTTGCAATCAGATCAAACATGTGAATGACCGGTTCATGTTGGAAGGGCAATTATTTAATACGCGGTCAGGTGGATTGATTTATCGACGGAAAATTGATCTGACAAATTATCTAAATGGTCAAATCAATGAATTGAGCATGTGGGTTGGGAATGTGACTGGCTCCGTTAATGATGAGTGGCAAAAAAACCGCGAATCAATTCTTTTTCGAGGTTCGGAAGACATTGAATATAAAAAAACGCCCATGGGAGCAGCCATGAGGAGTTTAGTAGCACCAGGTTGGGGCCAAGTTTACTCAGATAAAAAGGTTTCTGCAGGTGTCTGGGCTGGTACAGAATCAACGCTAAGTTTAGCTGTCTTGATTAGTTTTCTAAGATACGATGAAGCTGTAAAAAGTTATTTTTCGAATTTGAAACTTTATAATGAGACAGATGATGAAAAAGAAGTGGCTAAATACAGGACAAGTGCTGAAAATAATTGGGATGATCATGTAAAATTTAGTGCTTTAGCTATAGCTTTTGCCAGTGCAACCGGAACTGGATGGGTTACAAATAGTATCCACGCTTGGATTGTCGGACCCCGTGCTTATAAAAATCTTTATCAAAAATGGGATCCGAAATCTCCGAATACAACAGGATGATCCATGAAATGTCACCGTGGACAATTAATCATCATTCTGGCGTGCCTGGTTGTTTATTCCTGCACAATATTTGAAAAAGATTTTGATAATCCTGTAGATTTTGAAGCCAATGAAGAAAAAGGGATTGGCGCACCTACTCTAGTATTTTATCCAAAATCACAAACAAAAACAACTTCCGACTCAGTCGTAGTCGGTTCCTTTATTGTATTTAAAGATGATAGTTCTATGGAAGACTTTTCTGGTGTCCATCTCCAGATCATATTCCCCGATTCCTATTTAGAATTGGATACAATCAAACCCGGTCTTTTTATCACTGACACAAGTAGTTCAATGCCGTTGTTTACCTATACATTTGATAGTGTAAACACAATTGATATTTATGCCTATTTCCTGGATACAGTCAAAACGGATTTATTAGGTACAGGACATTTAGCAGATCTTGTATTTAATCCCACAAGTACTGGATCAGATAGCGTCAGCTACCATTTAAATGCTTGTGAAATGATTGATCATAAGGATAAGGTAATTGTTTTAAAGGGAGACCGCGGTGCCGAGGTGATTGTAGAATGAAGTGTATTTACAGACTTCTTCTATATTCCCTAACCTTGTCCCTATTATCAGGGACCCAGTTGTTTTGGGAAGATTTTTCGAATGATGTAACTCCTCCACCGGGAACTACTCCTCCGGGTTGGGAAATGGAAAACAATTGGCAAGTAAGATCGGTGGGATATGATAATCATGTAATTGGCGATCCTTCACCAGCTGCATGTTTTTTTTGGACCCCTACCATATACGATTATGAAGGAGCCATGACCACTCCTGTCATTAATGTTGGAGATGAATCTCAGGTACTCGTAGAATTTTTCTTTGAATTAGATTACTATGAAGGGGGGGGGGGGACTTCAACCAATGGGTTAAGGATTGAATATTTGAGTGGCGGTGATTGGGTTCTAGTATTGAGTTATGAAATTGGTGAAGGTGCTGGCGACGTGGATCTTTCAGGGAGATACGAATCTTTTACAGCGGATGTGAATGGTGATTTCCGAATCAGGTGGGTCGCCTATGGTACAAACTCGAATGACATTAACTCATGGGACGTGGATAATATTAGTGTATCAACACTTCCTAAACTTACTTATGTAAATATTGAATCTTCCAATGAAGATTCTTCCACTGCTTATGAAGGTACAGATATATCGCTGAAATTCACGGCTAATGCGGAAATTATTCCAGATCCTTATGTTCAAATAAATGGGACACCATGTACGGTAGATAACTTGGGTGGAACAGCTTGGGTCGCCACCTACTCTGTGCAGGCATCGGATCCGGATGGTCCGCTTCAATTCACAATTGATTTTACAGACAATATTGGTGTTGAAGGAAAAACAGTAAAAGAAACCACAGATGGTTCAACAGTTATTGTTGATAATTCAGATCCACCGAGCTTTACGGTTGGTACAGTTACAGCAGCAGGCGGAACCGTGGCATCAGAGATTTGGAATACAACGAATACTGAAATACAACTGGAGGTGAATATTCCTGAGGATTCAGCCGTAACGAGCTTTAGCTATACCATAGGGAATTCTCTTTTGTTCGATGGGATGAATGATGAAGTGATAATCTCAGGAATCAATGATTACCAGGCAACAGATGCCTTAACCATTGAAGCCTGGATCAAGCCCAATTCCTGGAGTGACTTTGATGGTATTTTAAACTATGCTGCAGATCAGGGCGCTTCGAAAGCAGGGTTTGGTTTTCTCTATTTTGCTACAGGTTGGAGATTTTTTTTAAAAACAACGTCAAATTCAATTGATTATATCAGTATGGCAGAAGTATCTACACCTTCCGGGCAGTGGACCCACCTTGCTGCAACTTATGATGGCGCAAAAGTAAGAATTTATAGAAATGGGTCAGCAATTGATTCCACAGATGCAATGGGGGATATTCAATGGTCGGGAGCACCATCTGATTTTAAACTTGGCAGTTTTACAAAGGATGGTTCTACAGGTTATTTTGATGGCCAAATTGATGATGTGAGAATTTGGAATATTGTTCGTACCGGCGTACAGATCAAAGCATCGAGAGAGACTACAATTGATAAGAATGAGTCGGGATTGGTGGGCTATTGGCAGATGGATGCCGGATCAGGTGTTACAGCCACTGATTCTACCAGTGCAGCAAATCATGGAATAATTAATGGTGCAACATGGGTGGTTGAAGATTCACCATTGAACTTTCAGGCACCCGTTTATGATACAGGTGTGATTGTAGGGTCTGCTTTTCAATTAAGAGGGAGATTCAGCGCCAACGATTTTGAAGTGTTTGGAGAAAAGGATACAATAACGGTAAATGATTTAAATGCAGGCATAAAAACAGTTTCAGCAAGCAGTGATGTCTTTGAAGCCATTACAGGTTTTGCGCATGAAGAAACAGCACAATTGTCCGCTTTTCTTTTTGATGTAACCGGGAATTACATCTCTGGAGATACAAGTGTTACCAACACTGTGATAGATATTGTAGCTAATTCTCCAACGCCGGTTTCCATTTATTCAGATAATACATTTTCACATTTAGCAAAAACTGGGGATGTTGTTACAGTTTCCATGACATACAATGAAGATGTGGAAGTACCGGACGTTACCTTTCATGGAAATAACGCAGAAAGCGAAACAGATTTAGGTGGTGAAGAATTTCAAGCTATATATACGCTTTCAGGTATAGAACCAGAGGGTGATGTAGAGTTTTCCATACTGGTAACGGATTACGTGGGCAACCAAAATACATACACTGGAACCACAGATGGATCAAATGTTGTGTATGATAAAACACTTCCAACTCTAAGTCCAGTAAGTATTGCTTCCAATAATGCTGACACCACATGGGCAAAAGCAAATGATTCCATCAGTGTAACCTTTACTTCGAATGAGGAAATATCTGCTGATTTTGCACTCAGTTTTGATGGGGCGGATGATTATGTAGAGCTCTCGCAGATAACGGATATAGGTTCTATATCTAGCACAATTTCAATGTGGGTCAAGATACCAGTTGTGGGGCAAGAGAATCTTGTTGCAAATGAGCGAGTTGGTAATATAATAGGGAATTATAATTCATCTCCCAATATGAATTTGGAAGTACATAGCCAAGGCCAGATTCGAATCTTCTGGAATAATGGTCAGAAAGACATTTATGGTAGTTTTGACCTAAGAGATAACCAATGGCATCATTTTACATTTGTTAGAGATAAGGAAAACGACCAGTTTTTAGGATATATTGATGGGGAGATTGACCTGACATCCAATGGGTCTGCAAGTGATATCTCATTTAATACACCTTTTCTAATTGGGAAAGATTATAGAAGTGGGACAGGTATTCCTTTTCATGGATCGATTGATAAAGTATGTATTTGGGGCGTAGCCAAAAGTCAAGGAGAAATACAGCAGAACATGAATGCTGAACTTTCTGGTGATGAATCTGATTTAGTCGGTTACTGGAACTTCAATGAAGGTTCCGGTAGTGTTGCGTATGATCGATCAAGCAATGGAAATGATGGGGTTTTAAATAATATAGATCTTACTTCCGCTTGGTTTTTCAAGAGGGGTAGTGCCCCTACAGCCACAATTATGAGTCAAGATGCTAGTATATCAACTATTAATAATGATCAGTTTCGCGCAGATTATACTACAACTATTACAGATCCAGAGGGAGAGGTCCAGTTTGGGATCTCATTTGCTGATTTAGCGGGAAATGAGGGCGAAACGGTCACATCAACAACAAATAATAGCCGTGTCATTTTTGATCGAACAGCGCCTGCGGATTTCACGGTAGGAACCGTTGTCGCCACGGGAGGTAATGTGGTAGAAAATGCTTGGAATTCCACCAATACAGGGTTGGATGTCACGGTACCGGTTGAAAGTGATACGACTCTTAAAAATGGTTGGATCCAAGTTTGGACAAA
>Ga0308019_10001675_pt1 | contig 13061 bp, 7 predicted proteins | sample Neamet284_FD_203135 | JGI IMG/M metagenome (GOLD analysis project Ga0308019, IMG submission 203135) | Marine microbial communities from water near the shore, Antarctic Ocean - #284 | ecosystem: Environmental > Aquatic > Marine > Unclassified | place: Southern Ocean | collected 2014-10-01 | reverse complement strand
AAACATCGAGTCTTGGAACTGGAAGAGTAGCAGTAGCAATCTCTTCTGGAAGCGATCATACCTGCGCTCTTCTTGATGATGGTTCTGTAAGTTGCTGGGGGGACAATACCGGTGGCCAACTTGGAGATGGAACTACAACAGATAGAAGCACACCTACTCAAACATCGAACCTTGGAATTGGAATGACAGCAGTTGCAATCTCTTCAGGAGACTACCACACCTGTGCTCTTCTTGATAATGGATATGTAAGTTGTTGGGGATACAATGGTTTTGGCGGACTTGGAGATGGAACGACTACGAATCGAAGCACACCGACTCAAACAACAAGTCTTGGAACTGGAATAACAGCAGTCGCAATCTCTTCAGGAGACTACCACACATGCGCTATTCTTGATGATGCATCTGTAAATTGTTGGGGGGAAAATAATTATGGCCAACTTGGAGATGGAACGACTACTCAAAGAAACACACCAACTCAAACATCGAGTCTTGGGGCCGGAAGAACTGTAGTTGCAATCTCTTCTGGAGATGAACACACCTGCGCTGTTCTTGATGATGCGTCTGTTAGTTGTTGGGGACACAATAGTCTAGGACAACTTGGAGATGGAACAAATACGAATCGAGGCATCCCTACTCAAACATCGAGTCTTGGGACTGGAAGAGCAGCAGTTGCAATCTCTTCTGGAGGCATACACACCTGCGCTCTTCTTGATAATGAATCTGTAAGTTGTTGGGGATGGGGTTACTTAGGCCAACTTGGAGATGGAACAAATACGAATCGAAACACACCGACTCAAATATCGAGTCTTGGGACTGGAAGAGCAGCAGTTGCAATCTCTTCTGGAAGGTATCACGCCTGTGCAATTCTTGATGACGGTTCCGTAAGTTGTTGGGGGGATAATCTCAATGGCCAACTTGGAGACGGAACGATTACTCGACGAAACATACCAACTCCAACATCGAGTCTTGGAACCATCCAAAATCCACGAACAGTAGCACTTTCAGAACGTGATTTAGATGATGATGGTATTCTGAATATTTTTGACAGCACCCCCAACGGAGACACATCAAACCCAACTCCACAATGGACTACAGTATTCCCTTCATTTGGTCCAAGTAGCGGAGGGACCGATCTAACGATTACCGGTAGTGGATTTTCATCTCTAATTGACAATTTCACTCTTCCAGAAAACCCTCCTGCGGAGAGTATTCGTTCGTGGACAAATACAACCGTTGACAGTAATGTAAAAGTGGGCTCACACTCATCAATCGCAGTCGACTCAAATGATAATTTACACATTTCATATTTCGGTGCTCATAACTCTGATCTAAAATATGCAACCTATGATGGTAGTTCATGGACGGAATCATTAATTGATACAGGAGTCGATGTTGGGGAATATACTTCAATCGCTGTAGATTCAAACGATAATGTGCATATTTCTTACTATGATTCTTCCAATGCTGATCTAAAATACGCAACCTATGATGGAAATTCATGGGCAAAATTAACAGTTGACAATACAGGTTCTGTAGGCGAATATACTTCAATAGCCGTTGATTCAAATGATGATTTGCATATAACTTACTATGATTTTTCGAATGAGGATCTAAAATATACAACATATAATGGTAGTAGTTGGACAACTTCAACAGTTGACAGTACAGGCTCTGTAGGTCAACATTCTTCAATCGGCGTAGATTCAAATGATGATTTGCATATTTCTTACTATGATTATTCAAACGGAGACCTCAAGTATGCATCATATGATGGCATTTCATGGTCAAATTCGGCAATTGACAGTACAGGTGATGTTGGTTTATATTCATCAATCGCCATAGATTCAAATGATGATGTGCATATTTCTTACCTTAATAGCAGTGTTGGAAACATCAAGTATGCAACCTTTGATGGCAGTAATTGGGCAACCTCACAAATTTATGGTGCAGGGTCTGTGGGTGATTATGGTTCATTAGCAGTTGATTCAAACGGGAATGTGCATGTTTCTTTCTTTGATTATTCAAATTCGGATCTAAAATATTCGACGTTTGAACAAGACGGAAATGGAAACGGTTGGACAACCTCAACCGTCGACAGTGAAGATGATGTAGGATTTTTCACCTCCATTGCCATAGATTCAAACGATGATGTGCATATTTCATACTTCGATACCTCAAATGAAAACCTCAAGTATGCAAAACTATCAGAGAATAACTCCTCAGTAAGTGCAAATGAAATTACAATACAATTCGAAGCGTATGGTAATGTGACCGGTACAGTCGCTAGTGATTCAATCATCACGGTGACAAGCCCTCCTGGGTTGGTAGGAGACACTGTAGATATCACTCTTTGGCCTGTAAATGGCAATGAGTATGTTCTAGCATCAGTGTTTACTTATCTCCAGGATTCAGATACTGATAGTGATGGAATTATCAACGTGCTTGATGATTGTCCAAATTATGCAGGTAATTCAACAATTGACCAAATCGGGTGCCCAGATGCTGATGGTGATGGCTACAGTGATTCAGGAGATACCTTCCCTTCAAACCCTGGTGAATGGGGTGACAGTGACGCTGATGGAGTCGGTGATAACTCGGATGAATACCCTCTCGACAGTAATGAAACAAGCGATTCTGATGGCGATGGCGTCGGCGACAATGCCGATGAATTTCCAAATAATGGCAATGAAACAATCGACAGTGATGAAGATGGAGTCGGCGACAATGCCGATGTATTTCCAAATGATGGCAATGAAACAATCGACAGTGATGAAGACGGCATAGGTGATAATGGAGACGAATTCCCATTCCTAAATAATTTCAAGGATTCAGATAACGATAGCATTTTTGATTTGTATGACGATTTCCCCTATGACTCCAGTCAATGGAGTGATTATGATGGTGATGGTTTTGGAGATTTACTTGTAGGAAACAATTCTGATGCGTTTATCAATAATGCAACTCAATGGTCCGATACTGATGGTGATGGCTACGGTGATAACTGGGGCAATTCTACATGGAATACAACTCGACTGTTCATCTGGCCTGGTCAATTCATAGAAGGAGCTGAAATTGCCGACCATTGCCCAACAGAATTTGGAAACTCGACTGTTGATGGTTATTTTGGATGCCTAGATATCGATGGAGACGGTATTGCCGACCTGTATGATAGTCTCATTGAAAATGAAAGCCAACATCAATCAAATGATACAAATGTGACGGGCGCTCTTGATTCTGATGGTGATGGCGTCGAGGATTTGTTTGACGTTTGCCCTTCGACTGTTGTAGATGGTTACGTCGATATTGATGGATGTTTGTTGGACCAAGATGGCGATGGTGTTGATGACCTCAAAGACACCTGTCCGGATACTTCAGCACACGTTTCAGTCAATGTCAATGGGTGTGCAATTCAGTATGAGGAGGTGAGTTTCATGGATTCACTTCGTTCAGGAAACCAAGGTGCAGTTCTTCAAACTGCGGGATTTGGTGCGATCATTATTGCACTTCTCGGATTCCTTCAAACGAATTTCATGGCAGCCCTGCTTCCAGATTCGTTCCGATGGCTTCGAGTCATGAGGGGCAATTCTAAACTCAATAAGGAAGAATTACAAGAATTGACATTTTTGCAATCACTTGTACAAGCCTATTATTTGGATTCGGATTCGCTGACAGAAGAATTACATCAATTGAAATCTGATATGACGGCCCGCTATACAAATAATGAAATTAAAAAGGAAACAAGAGAGAAAATGAATACGCTCATTTCTGATTTATTGGATATGGAATCAGATGAAATTAGCCGTATTGCTCACAATGATGCATACTTTGGTTTAGTCGGAACCATCGATACTAAACAACGTTCGGAATTCTTGTCACAAGAATTAGCGATGAGGTTTGATGTCCCAGGAAATGATTTTGAGTCGAAAGGAATCAATGAGAATGCCCTGCAAGAACACAGCATTCCGGCCAAAGTAGTGAAGGGTGAAATCAATCCTGCTGATGATCATGAATATCTTGAATCACCTATAGGTAGTAATATTTGGTATATTCGTGATTCAAATACAGGTGAATGGAATCGTTGGGACAATTGATGTTTACAACTCTAGCCTTGGCATCACTCTTCTTCATTTGAATTGAGTGTCAAGGTAGTTGGGATTCTCGCAGCACTCGCTTCCCCATTCATTCGTCCATTGAGTTCAATATCCACAACACCAGCATTGCCGGTTAATTCAGCCATGATAAAAGTGCGGTTTCCTTCGGCCATGGTGTCAAGGAACACTTCTTCACCCCGGTGAAGGAAACGTGGCTCAACATGCTCTACCTTCCATGCTTGGCCGACAGGAGCATCGAAGCGCAGGGCAGCAAGGTCCCAATGCCCTTCGAGGATATGGACACCAACCATCAAGGGAATACCGCCTTCACTTTTCGCCATACGGCTGTCTAACTTCCAGACGGCAAGGGCTACATTTTCTGTTCGGTATTCAAGATCGGTCTTGCCCCATGCTTTGTTTGCTTCTTCCCAGTTGAGTAGAGATATTGCTTGCAGCGCCTTGGCCAGATTCTTACGAGATTGCTGAGGCGTTTTTTCGCCTGAATCCATTTGCTGCTTGAACCATGCAAGTTGCTCAGATTTCAAAAACAAACTCTGGGCTATTTTCTTCGTTCGGTATTGGATTATACCGAGATAGATTACAGGAATAAGGAACAATGAGCCGAGGAAAAACCGAGCACGAACACCCCATTTCTTTGCATTTTCATCAGGAGGGAAGTAGGGTTCATTGCCTTCATCGATAAGGGTGTAACCTGAAGAAATTAAGTACGAGATACTTGGGACATCTTCACCCCAATTGTGCTGAGTTGAATTAATTGAATCAAGTAGTGATACACGGAAGAAGTGTGTTCCTCTACTCAGTTCCAGTGCTAGTTGTATTTTTCCATCCGCAAGCGTTGCGGTGCGTGAGTCAACTTCACTCCATGTCTCTTGGTCCATACTCCAAAATTCAAGTTGAAGTGAATCGATATTACTTCCTTCGACAATGATTTTCACCACATGTTCAGATTCATCCCATCCTTCAATCTCGATCCGATATACGTCAGCTTTATCATAAATTGAAAGGGTCAATTCGCCTTGGAGTTGTGTGGATTGTTTCGGCATGAGTGGCCATGAAGTATTCACACTAAGGGCCGATGGTGGGCGGAATGATGGAGCCTCTTCGCCTGAATCGATGTCGGAAAAATCCGAAACTACGATGTCAATCCAATGAACAATGCTCTCGGCATGGAATCGAACTGCACTGATGTTGGGTAGGGGGTAGAATACGGTAGAGTGATTTACACTCATGAGCCGAATCCCTCCTGGAATCCATGTTCCATCGACTAATTGTTCGATGCGAAGTGTCGGAGATGAGTGCAGTGGTTGAAGGGTAAACTTCTGTGTATCGTTCATTTCGATGGTGACTGATGTTGAAAAGTGCCCTACTATTTTGAGGTCTCGATGGTCTTGAATAAATAGACTCGAGTTACTTTGCTGGTAAAGCATTCGCTTGAGAACCCATGCTGTATCGATTGCATTACTTTCGACCTTGATGAGAACACGTCCATCTTCAGTAAAGTGCCACATTTCCACCTCACCTGGTTCATTTGCTACAAGAGCCAGTGGTTGGTCAATCGTTTGGTTGAGCAGAACTTCTGAAACATCATCTTGAAAATAAACTGACATGCTAATATCTTCGGTTGCATGCATGAACTGTAGTTCAAGGGTATCGCCAGCAGCGACTTTGACTGGAATGAATTCCGGTGTTGATTGGTCAAGAATTCCACGAATGAATACACTTTCAGTATATTCTCCACTTGGAATGCCGTTGAGGTGGCCTTGAGCCGGATTGATGCAGGCCATCTCTCCAGTACAGTAGCCAAGCGACTCAAGCAAGATATCTTCGGAGGGAGACGGGCGAAGGTGACTAAAATCTTCATCAATAACTTCAACAAGTGAATAGGATACATATTCTACAATGGCTGAAGTAATCGTAAGTTCAACAGAACCATTATTGGTTGCTTGGAGTGATAATTTTGAAGTGGTCGTCGAGGTGTTTCCATCATGTGTCACCTGTGCTTCGCATTGGTTGCAATCGAGAACAAGACTGAACCATTCACCTTCAGCCATGACCCACTCACGGACATACTGCTCAGAAGGCTCTGCTTGGAAGCCAGCAACTCGTCCATCGATAAGTGTAGGTGAAGTTGTGGAATCTTCAGCAGAGATGAGTGCAATCGGACTGAACAGTAGTACGCCGAAAAGCAACGCCATGCTAATGCTGGCGAAGGAGGTGTAGCAACCCTTGTCTCCGTCCATACCATTGCCTGCCAAGTATTTGCTTTGAACTTAGGCCTTGTATGGTGTCCAATGCTTGAAGAAGCAATGGCTTTTGGCCTGTCCATGGAGGCAGGACTCGGTCGAACGGTGACAGCACGATATCGCTTTGCTCGACAATGGGCACTCGGCGACCGAAAAACCCCGGTAGCATCAACCCCTGCACTGGTTTTGATTGATGGTGACAACGATATCGACCCCCATCTTGCCCCTTTTCGTTCATCCACAAATGACAAAATCCCTGCAACACTGACCTTTGAATCCCGTCTCCCTCTTTCACCTCCAGATTTTCTTGAACTTTCACCAAAGTGGAGCGTTTCTATCGGCCATGTTCTTCCGCCGTCTTTAGATGAAGCAGATGCGGGTGAACCTGCGGGGACTGCTCAAGTCTTACCTGTCTCTTGGCAACGCTTGAATCACGATGCAAGTTTGACCGATAAAACGCTCAATCCTGATGTTGTTGTTCTTGTCGATGCAGTTCAGCTCGCTGCCCAACCCGGAAGGCTTGTTGAAGCAATTACCATCCTAAAGCGCCGATTTCCTGGTGCACTTCTGTGGACTCCTGGGCTTGGTGGCCCTGATAACCTTGCAGTTTTGACATGGTTTGGCGTCGACCTCTTTGATCTGGCTCGCTCTCGTCAAGCCGCTGCAGTAGGTGTTCTTCTGACTGAACAAGGGCCTAGGCATACAGTTGAATCGATGGGTGAAACTGCTGATATGGATACGCAGCTTACACATTGGAAAAATGCTATTGCATCGGTTCGTGGAGCGATGGCATCAGACCAAATGCGCTCATTGGCAGACCGACAATCCCTCACAAGTCCTCGATTGGTCGAGCATCTACGACGGCATGACCTCTTGTGTCAAAAGGTTCCAGGTCTTCTCTCTTCACACGTAGCTTCTGACTTTACATTCCCTTGTCATTCAGTTTCGATTCAATCAGACCCGATTATTGCGGACTGGGAATCGTTCATGTCGACCAAATACCAAGCACCAAGTGGATTGGACAATATTCTTGTTCTTCTGCCGTGTTCTGCTCGTAAACCATACCGCCTCTCAAAATCCCATGGACGCTTCATCCGAGCCATCGGCACAAGTGCATGTCACGAAGTTATGATCACTTCACCTCTTGGCTTGGTTCCACGTGACTTAGAAGAGGCATGGCCTGCAGCACATTACGATGTTCCTGTGACAGGTGATTGGACAGGTGATGAACTCGCCCGCATTCACAGAATGTTCAAAACACTGGTAGAGCGTCATAATTATCAGCGGATTATCAATCACTCCGGAATGGAGTTCAAGCATGAATCTATTGAAATTACCGATACTCGTCAAGGTGATTCTGCAGGGTCTCATGAAGCACTTGAGCGCCTCACTGAGGCTGTACGTTCCGCAGTTGATACGTTGAGCGCACGAGGCAGGAAAACGGAGAAAATTCTTCTTGACAACTTTGCGAGTATCGCTCGTAAACAGATGAAGACCGATGCTTGGATAAAAGACATGAGAGTTCGTGGAAAGCCACCACGTTATCGATTGGAAAGTGGTCAAACACAAATGGCTCTTTGGTCGATTGAACGAAGCGGTTTTTCACTTCCCAAGGCAGTGATTCCTGCTCTTGCAGAACTCAATGCTCTGCCTGAAGTCCATCTGCGATCGGATGTTGTTTGGAAGGGGGATGTGTTTGGAGCCCTGGTTGAATCCTTTGACTCAACAATTCGCGCAGGCTCAGATTTACTTGTCTATCAAGACGGTTCTGTCATTGGACTTGCTCGTGCGCATGCCCCTGGATGGGAATGGCCAACGACTCCCGGCCGACTTGCAAAGTCGCACCAACGCTTGTGATTTTTAGACGCTAAAGGCTTGCAATACCCTGTTAATGTCAATCGTAAAGGGCTTCGATGAAGCGGAGCGGTTAAGAAGGGGTGACAAGACGCCGTTTTCATTGGAGTTGTCCTTATGGCACGTATGTATAAGTCTCGCAAAGGAAAAAGTGGGTCAAGTAAGCCCTATGTCGACGAAGCACCTGAGTGGTCAAACACCGATGCAAAAGCGGTAACACAACTTATTATCGACCTCGGAAAGGCAGGAAATTCTTCTGCTATGATTGGAACAATTCTTCGAGATCAACATGCAGTCCCTAACGTCCGCCTTGTCCTCGGTGGCAAGCGTATTGTGAGTGTTTTGGCTGAGAACAGCATTGGCGGAACCTATCCTGAAGATATGATGAACCTCATGCAACAAGCTGTTGGCATCATTAACCATCTTGGAAGTGGAAATCGCAAAGACCTTCACAACAGACGCTCTCTCGAAATCACTGAAGCAAAGATTCGACGCCTTGCTAATTATTACAAGGCAGAAGGTCGCCTACCATCAGAATGGCGATACAAGCGTGAAGAACTCCGCCTTATGGTTGAGTGATTTCACTTTTGCCTTCTACCACCACCTCTTGTGGGTGACTTCATGAATGGTCACCTTCTCGATTCAATGGGTGGGGCTATGAATGACTTACTTCTCACTGCATCCTTCTCTGATGTGAAAAGTCGAATTCAAGCATTCTCAAAGCAAATTGAAAACGCTGCTATTGTTCATATTCATGCCCCTGCGGATTTATCTGGTTTGTTGGCATTATCGATGTTGGAATCCGCCTTTCTTGATACAGGCGTGAAGTATCGGCGCCGCTTTTTACCATCGTCTCAATCGATTCCACGTGATGAACGGATTCAACCTGAAATTCCAACAGATGGTTTACTGATTTTTATTGATCCATTTGAAGACACATGGACTCTCAAAGAATTACCTAAAACCGAATACATTCACATCACTCCTCTTTCTGTTTCGGTTCGCTTGGGTTCAACTCAATCCGAACGCCGTGGTGCACTTGATGTTGTGGCGCAATGTGCCGCATTAGCAGCAGAATTGGTACCTAACGGGCAAAAAGTTCGGCTTTTACGACCATTTGCTGGCAGCGGGCTTTGGCTTCGTAATGCCTTAGATACGACCTTTGACCCAATACACACTTCCATACGAGACCATTTGCATGAAGAGGGGTCCTTTCGAATGGTTCCTCTTCCAGAAGTTCCTTCACCTGCCAATGGAATGATTCCAGGTCTTTCGGAACGAATGTTAGCTCGACTTCAGAAAGGCTGGGCGGAGATGGATGCCACCTCTCGTTCCTCTGCGCTAAGTGAGTTGATTTTACCAACACTTGCCAACCCTACTCTTTCTACACCTCGGCTCGAAGAACTTGTTTGGCATCGACTTGTGATTGGAACTTCGGATGTTGACGTGATGAGTCAAGTGTTCTTGGCAGAAAAAGCATGGCCAGAGGATGCTTCCAAAGCAAAAATACATGCCTCAAAACTCGCCGATACATTTCTCAAAACTGGGCATCTACAATAAGAATAACAATCGACGGGTTGAAACACCATAACGCACTGGGACATCCATGGCGATTGAACGTTTACTTACCGGTAGTATACGAGACCAAGTTCAGGATTTGATGTCGACAGAAGATTTAGTCATCGAAGCATTTCGTGATTTGGTCAAAGATGAACTCAAATCACACATTCGTAACAAAATTGATGAGGACCCAGAATTGAAGGCTGAAATCAAAGAAGCAGTTACCTATTACTTCCATACGAAAGCACGAACAATTTATTCTGAACTAAAAGCGACTCGTGCAGCGACTCGTCTTGGTCTTCGTCTCTTACCTGATGATTTACAAGGAGAAGTCGGTGAAGCAGTTATTTCTCTTTTCGAGAAGGAACTGGGTGCTCTTCTTGAGAAGGCACTCTGAGGCTCTTGGTAGACGATAAGGCGCTTCTATTATGTGCCATGCGCGCTGCGTTCGTTGCAAGGTGAAGTTATGACTGCACGCCCCGTCTTTTTTGTGGTGATTTTTATCGCCTCGATGATGTCGCCTTTGGCTGACACTTTAGTTGGCAATACAATGGCTGAGGATGCCGTTGTATGCTGCGATTCGGCCAGTGTGGAACTGCACTTACTCGGTTCTGCATCATCAGGTTCAATGTCTCCCTTTTCACAAGATTTAGCTGATACTGCCACCGCAGCAACTATCGTAAATGCAGTGACTTCTGAAGAAACTGTTGGGAAATGGGCTTTGTCGAATGTTTGGGCGGGTACTATTCCTGCCAATACATGGACTGTTTCGATGGAATATGAAGTGAGCGATGCAGCAAGCGCTCAAGTGAATGCGACGGCTACTTTGGACATCGGAGGTCAAACGTTCAGCACTGCTACTGATCCTGGAGATTCATTCTTAGCTCAAGGAACAGGTACACTTACCTTTGACATTGACGTTGATGCCACATCGATCTCTGAGAATGATGTGATTGAACTCACGCTCACCGCCCGTTCGGTTGTGTTTACATTACCAACCGGTGATGCGAAATTGGAGTTCTTGTGGGGGTCTGAAGAAAGTGATTCAACAGTTGAGGCTGAAATACCACTCCTTGACCTCACCCTCCTCGAACCTGAAGTAGAAGGCTCAGAAGTCTATTTTTCTGTGTTCATTGATTCAAATTGGGGGATGGATATGCTTTCAAAGTCAGATTCTCTTGAAATGTTGGTTGGGGGGATTGCTCTTTCCGGCGACCCCATTGAAACAACACTAGGCGATGGGGTCCGTGTAACTTGGACTTGGGAAGGGGCCAAAGGCGGCATAGAAACGGTGACTGTGGAGACTCGACTTACCATTGAAAGTGGTGATACGCCACTCTCTGGCTGGACAACTTTCGAAATTGAAACATTTGATTCAACGGGTGGGACTGGTACCTACTATCCACCAGATGAACCTTTGAAGACAAATGGAGATGGAAGTCCTCTGTCAGTCACAGGTTCTCTCTTTCTCGAATCATCAAATGGTGAAGTCAATCTTGAGCGTGAAACTCGAATTGAAATTGATGGAGAAATGGCATTCTGGATGCGTTGGGGCATGGATCATCTTGGCGATGAAGTGACAACGCTTTCTCCAGTATTGAAAAGTTTTGATGCAGGTAGTGTGACCGATGATGAACGCGTAAGTCGCTCGATTGAACAAATTGAACTGATCGAATTTGAACGTCAAATGTTGAGTACTACCGGCTCTGGTTTGGCTTCCTATTACCTCAGCGTTGGACTTGGACTGGACGTTGATGAATTACTTGGGTTCGAAACAAAAGATTTTGACACGCTCTCAATTAAAGTAGATTTGAATGGTGAACCCAATGTCGTCAACCACCCGGTCACATTGATAATCTCGACATCAAAAATAGTTGTCAATGGTGACCGTGTTCAACTGTTTGGTAGTTTTATAATTGCCCAACCTTCTCCCTTGTGGAGCGAGTATTCCCTCTCTTTAAGCGGTTCAACTACCGCTATGACTTCCTTCGCAGCTGCGAGTATAGATTCTTCTGAATCCGTTTCATTTAGCCATTCACGCCTGCCTTGGGGGGAATCATTCACGTTAGAAGGCGAGAATATCGGCCAAGACGATCAATTCCGCTTCGATGCGTCTCCAACGAATTCACCAATTCATAGTCCTCTACCTCTACTCCTCTTGGTGATAGCCGGTCTTGGAATCGGATTTATGCTTGCATCACGTCTTGCGAGAAATCGTAAAAGAAAGATGTTGTATCTTGAGCTCATCTTGATTCCTCTTGTAGTATTGATACATTTCTTTGCCTTTCCCCCTCTATTCGTTGGTGGGGCTGTTGGAACTTCTGTCCTCATTTGGTGTTTGACGGCCATTACCAGTCCACGTTCACGTGAAAAACTCGTCCAAGAGGCGATAACTCTCACTACACCGGTTATTCCTTGTCCTGCTTGTGCCACTCCAAATCCAGTCGTGAGTCAAGAACGACCTCTGCGATTTGCTTGCGTTGGTTGCCAACGTGTCATCAAAATAGTTGCCTAATCAAAGTTTGAGTCCTTTGAGAGAACTGACCAATGAATTCGCTTGCTGATAATCTGTTGGTGAAAAATATCCAGCAAATTCGCCATCAGAATTTACGGCAACAACTGCCTGCGGTTCTCTCTTTTGAATATCTGCAAGAACTGTTTTGAGTGATGTACTGAGTTCAACTTCGAGAAAATCCATTTCCATCCATTCTGAACATTTTGTTGTATTTGAATCGACATTTTCGGCAAAAGCCTTGAGGAATTGTCGATGTCCGATGACTCCTTTGGTTTTTGAATCATCATCGAGGACCACGAGGATACCACCCGAAATGGTCAGGAGTCTCCGTGATGCCTCAGACATCGTATCATCGATGCCAATGGTCATGTGTTCATCATCAAGGTCCAAATCTGCTACTGTCTTCGACATGCTCGCCACTGTTCTGCGGTTTGAGTTTCGACCTATCATCCTTCCCTTGAATTATATTCAGGAATGAGTGAAGATGAGTGTTGAACTGTCAATGACACGAGCATAGCCGATTCTTTCGAGCTGAACCATTGTTCCCTCTGGATATGAATGCGATTCGAGTTTTCCTTCGATGTGCTTCACTTCACCATCTTCGGCTACGAGAAGCGTAGCATTGGTTGCACTGGACTCCGGTAGCCAATGAATAATTGGTCGACGGTCATTTCGTTCTATCGAACCAATACGGGCAGCCTTTCCAGTGATGTCGATGTTTGCAAAACCTTTCAGTCGCACTTCAGATTTTATCATATCTTCGTGTTCGATCCAAAT
>Ga0308019_10001672_pt1 | contig 13071 bp, 12 predicted proteins | sample Neamet284_FD_203135 | JGI IMG/M metagenome (GOLD analysis project Ga0308019, IMG submission 203135) | Marine microbial communities from water near the shore, Antarctic Ocean - #284 | ecosystem: Environmental > Aquatic > Marine > Unclassified | place: Southern Ocean | collected 2014-10-01 | reverse complement strand
CAAAAGATTTTGTAAAAACAGAGGCTGCTTTTAGTTCTAAATGGCAAAAACATCATAAAAATCATCAAGAAAAAGATTGGGTTGATTTTCAAAGAAAATGGTTTTTAGATAGGTATGGTTGGAAAACCGTAGAAAATTTTAATAAATTTTTAAATACAAAAACCACTATACTTGATGCAGGAACTGGAATTGGTAATAGTGCAAAATTTCTTTCTGCAAATAAAGATGCACAGGTATTTGCTTTAGATGCAAGTGATAGTGTTGATTTTGCATATAAAAAATATGGAAAATTATCTAATGTTCATTTTTTACAAGCTGATCTTCGTCAATTACCATTTAAAAAAAGTTTTTTTGATTATATTTATTCAGATCAAGTTCTTCATCACACAAAAAATACTGGAACCTCTTTCAAATATTTAGTAAAATTTTTGACAAAATTAGGTGATATTTCTATTTATGTTTACAACAAAAAAGCACCTGTCCGAGAATATGTGGATGATTATATCCGTAACAAAACTGTAAAAATGTCTGTTGAAGAATGTACTGAATTTTCAAAGGATATGGCATATTTAGGAAAAAGTCTTTCACAGTTAAAAAAGAAAATTAAAATTCCTCGTGATATTCCATTATTAGGAGTAAAAGCAGGGGAATATGATGTACAACGATTCATCTATTGGCATTTTCTAAAATGTTTTTGGGATGAATCTGATAATTTTGAAAGAAGTGTTGGTGTGAATTTTGATTGGTATTCCCCAAAATTTGCGTTTAGACATACTCCAAAAGAAGTAAAAACTTGGTTTAAAGAATCTAAATTAAAAATTATAAATTTTAAAGAAATTGAAAGTGGAATAAGCGTAACTGGTAAATTAATTTAATATTTTTATATTTCTAAATTATTTTAAAAATCTTACAAGCAATTATTTTAATAAAAATAACTACAAGAGATTTTAATAATGAAGTTTTGATGGAATTAAAAAAGTGATTATGATCAATTACATTATTTAATTTTTTAAATTTAGATTAGTTTTTCTACAATTAACTATTAATCATCATAACTTTTGCTTCTCCATCAAGAATTAATTCATTTTTTTGATTTATTATTGAAGTTTTTACTGTAATAATTTTTGTTGAATGATTTTTATCAATTATTTCTCCTTTTACTATAATTTTATCATTAATAAAACAGGGGGAAATAAAATTAAGACTTTGTGAAAAATACAAAGCACTTTCTCCAGGTAAATACATTCCAACAAGTCTAGAGAAAAATGAGGCAAGTAACATCCCGTGACAAATTCGTTTCTTGAATTTTGTTTTTATTGCATAATTTTCATCCATATGTAATGGGTTAAAATCGCCTGAAATTACTGAAAAATCTGATACAATTTTCTCTGTAATTGTTATTTTAAATTCATGATTTATCCCAATATTGATAGAATCAAATGTATATTTTAATGGAGAATTAGTCAAAAATTATTCCTTTATTTTTTAAGTGTCTTTTAATATCTGAAATTATTTTTACATCCATAACTTCATCAATGGTGAATTTTACATTAAAACCCGTTTCTAGTTCATGTAATAATACATATCCATTAAATGATGTCCAATTTTCTATACTCTCAGGACCCATAGTATCTGTTAGAGATAATATTGGAACATTCATCACCTTAGCAATTATTTCATATAGTTGATTGGACATATCTAAACTTCTAATTCCAAAAATTCTGGAAATGGTAATTTAGATTTTATGTTATATATCCAATAATCTTCATCTTTTTTAAAATTACAGCTTGGAAGAAAATCTTCTATGGGTTTATTTTTTTGTGTAGGAATAAATTTTGATTTAATTTGATCAACATTCTGTTTTTCTGCTTCATTAACTATGTACACAAACATTCCCTTTTCTATATCTCTACCCATTACTCTACAGCTTAACAAAAATGTATCAATGATCCAACTTTTTTTAGATTCTTTTTTAATTATAAAAACTCCGGTTATTCCATTATCTCCAAATTTATCTTTAACATTCACATAACCAATAAAGAAATTAGAATCATTTATCATTAAATTAATTTCAGATTCTTGATATCTTTTTGTAGTTAAATTAAATTGATTAGTTTTTAAAATCAATTGAGAAACACGAGGAAGTGAAAATGAATCTACTTTTTTAATGGTGATTTTCAAATTAAGTTTTTTTAAAAATGTTGAAAGATCTGGAGATGAAACTTTTAATTCATTTCTTACTTTTTCTTCAGCATACATTTTCCCTCTTTGTTTATCTTCATTGGTAATCCTCAAAGTACTAAATTGAATGAGATTCTGCAAATATTTTGAATACATTGAAGGATCTTCAGGCAACTCAGGTACAAATACTTGCGGTAACATAGATTTAACAAATTCTTGATTGACTTTATCATCATCTAAAAATACAATACTATCTAACCCAATATTCAATTCTTCTGCAATTTGTTTAATATTTGAAACTTTATCATTCCAATTAATTCTAATTGAAGAAAAATGATTTTGCCTTAAAATCATGTATGGATGTTCCTTGATAATTTCCATGGCATCATCAAAATTATTTTTACTATTAATCGCTAAAATAATTCCACGTTGATGTAATGAGAGTATGGTTTTTTGAAATTCAATAAATGCATTGCCTGGAGGTTCAGGTCCTAATTTAATCCCATTAAATCCATCTTCACCAACTATTCCACCCCAAAGTGTATTGTCAAGATCTAAAACTAAACATTTTTTTGTTAAACCAAGAAAAGATATTAAAAATTTCATTATTTCTTCTCCATAATGTGGCAAAAAGTTCATACTAATTCTAATATCCGCGAAAAAATATTGTCTTGGATCAAAAATATTATCTTCACCATATTTAGATACAAAAGAATTAAAATCAAGTATGGCAACATGCTCAGAATTTTTATAATTAACATTTAATGTTGAATTAAATTCTTGTATCATATCAGATAAAGTATAATCTGATTTTTGTTCAGAAATACCATGTGATAAATTTGTTGGAATGTTTAGATTAGATAAAATTATTGTTGCATTAGATTGTTTTGTAAAAAAATTAATTAGAGAATTAATTTCAGATATTTTTCTACTAACAAAAGATTTTTTTTGTTCAATTGTTTTTGAATATGGAAAATGATATAATTGATCAAAAATGTTCCTTGAATCAATTATTAAAAATACTATATCTGGTTTAAATTTATAAAAATTACTATTTACATTAAGAATTTCTTGAGAGTATTGATTGTATGGAGCTTCATAAATTGAAGCTGAAATACCATAATCAGCACATTTTACGTGTACTATTTCTTTTAATCCATTAATAGTATGACTAGATAGTAATGCAATTCTAATTTTTTTTTTAAAATTTTTATCAATTAGTTTAGGTGATTCATTAATGAAATATGAAAGTGTTTTTTCAGAATTCATTTAATATTTTAATATTTTTCATCTTAATTAGTTAATTGTAAAAAATAACATATAATGCTACTTCTAATTTAGAGATAATAATGAAAAAAGTAGTAATTTTTGGTGTAGGAAATTTTGCTAAATTAGTTCATTCATATCTAAAAAATAGTCCACACGAGGTAGTTGGATTTACTGTAAACAGTAGTATGTTAAAAGAATCAATTTTTTTAGATTTACCTGTTACTCCTTTTGAAAATATTGTTAAAATCTTCCCACCAAAAGATTTTTGTTTATTTATCGCAATGGGTCATACTAATATGAATAAAAATAGAGCCAAAATTTTTAATGAATCTAAAAAATTGGGTTATGAATTATTGAGTTATGTTCATCCTACATCTACAATTGGTGAAGATGTAAAAATGGGGGAAAATTGTCTTATACTAGAAAATAATGTTATTCAACCATTTGTTACAATTGGAAATGATGTAATAATTTGGAGTAACAATGTGATTAGTCATAATGTTGCTATCAAAGATCATTGTTTTATTATTCATCAAGTGGTGATTTCAGGATACGTAACAATTGAACCATATTGTATCATTGCTGCAAATTCTACAATAAGAAATAGGGTGATTATTGCTAAGGAATGTATTATTGGAATGGGTACTTTGATTATGAAGAATACCATTGAAAAAGGAGTTTATGCAATAGATTCTTCACAGAGATTACCCATCACTAGTGACAGATTAAAAGATATAACTTCTTGAATTTTTATATTTATTATTGCAATTAGTTTTTTTGAGTCATGATGTAGATTGGAATTTTAATGGTCCACCAAAGGACCACATATTAAAAATAAAAAATAGATTTGACGAGAACTTATTTCAAACAACACCCATTAACAAATTATATCGTAATTTTTCAGAATATATGGAGATTGAAGAAAAATATAATACAAAATCAACATTTTTTTTTAGAACTCAATACGAAAATGGAGATTATAGAGATTATCATGATGATATAAAAAAATTAAAAAAAGAAGGCTGGGAGATAGGACTACATACAGATCCTTCTTCTGTTGATAATATTTTTAAAATACAAAAAGAAAAAGATAATCTTGAAAAAATTTTAGGCTCAAAAATTTATGGTAATAGGGTACATTATTTATCAAATGATGAAAAACTACTCAAAAAATTATCCGAATTAGATTTTACGTATGATTCATCATTCAGAAAAACAAAAGATACTATTACATTTGAAGATATGGGGTACCGACAAATTAACAAAATTACTGAATTTCCAGTTACTTTGATGGATGCATATATTTTTACATATATGAAAATTAAAGAAGAAAAAATAATTGAATTAGTAGGAAAAACATTAGATTCCTGTCGTAAATTAAATTTAGAATTTAATGTAATGACTATTTTATGGCATGATAATGTATTAAAAATGAAAGGAGGTAGAATGTATTCAAAAATTTTAGAATTCTTATCGTCACAAGATGATGTAAAATTATTTACTGGTATTGATTTAGCCAAATTTTTAAAAAGAAAAAATGTTTTATAAAATTATTAAATTTTAAATGTTAGAAAAATTTTAGAATTTTATTATTACATGTACTATAAATAATTCATTATTAAATTTTATTTGTGATAGAAAAATTTGGTATTGGTATTGATATTGTGAATGTATCTAGTTTTTCATCAAAAAAATATTCTGAAAATAAGGAATTTTATAGTAAAATTTTTAGTAATAATGAAATCAATTATTGTATAAAATTTAAAGATCCTTATACTCATTTTGCTGGAAAATTTGCATTAAAGGAAGCTGTTATCAAAGCCATTAATAAAAAAATATCTCTTTTAGATATTGAAACTTTTCATAAAAATAATATTCCACAAGTAAAATTAAAAAATGAAATTAATTATTCATCAATTTCTTCAATTAGTCATGAAAATAATGTGGCAGTAGCTGTTTTTTTAATAGAATTGTATGCCTAAGAAGCAGTCAATGTTGAAAAATTAAATTCCCGTTATTTTTAATGATTAATATGAAAATATTGTTTATTGCACCACGTTATTCTGGGGGAATAGGTGGCCATGCATACAGAGTTGCTGAGAAACTACGAGATGTAGGTTATGATGTTGAATTAATGCACGTTCCACATATTCCGATTAAAAAATTAAAAAATCCTTCATTTGTTATTTTTGGAATTATTAGTGCATTATTAAAAAAAGAATCATATGATATTGTTCATGCATTTAATGTTCCATCTGCATTTATTATGAAATATATTAAAGCAAAGAAAAAAGTTCTCTCCATCCATGGCGTTTATTCAGAACAAATTGGATTAATTCATTCAAACTATGTATCATCCATTGTATCAAGTAAAGAAAAAAAAATATTAAAATGGGCTGATGCATTAACTAGCGATTCATTAAAAGTAAAAATAGATTATAAAGAAAAATTAGATCTTGAAGTTACTCATCTTTCTGCACCTTTAGATTTTACAAAATTAAAAAATATTCCAGTTGTTCCTAGATTAAAAAATCAAGTTCTTTATTTGGGTAGAGATAGTTTTGAAAAAGGAATTGATATTTTAAAATCAATTGAGAATAAAATCAATGCTAAAATAATTTATTGTACAAATATGCCCTGGGAAGAAGCTATGATTGAATTACAGCGTTCATCTATTCTAATTATTCCTTCTAGAATTGAAAGTATACCTCAAACAATTAAAGAAGCATATTATTTTAAAACACCTGTAATTGCAACAAATGTTGGTGGAATACCCGAAATAATTGATAATAATGAAACTGGAATTTTAATTCCTACTGAAAATCCTTTAGCATTAATTGAGTCTATCAATTCATTACTAATTGATGATTTAAAAATTAAAACTTTAACTGAAAATGCTTACAAATTTGTATTAACAAATTATTCTTGGGATAATTTATTAGATAAATATATTAATTTTTATAAAAATCTTTTAGAATAATATTTTAAGAATAGTTCTTCACAAATTCTTTTAATCCTACTTCTAATTCAATTTCTGATTTCCAATTTATCATTTTTTTAGTTAATTCTACATTTGATTGACTTCTTTTTACATCCCCTTCTAATGCACTTTGAAAAATTGGTTCAAACTCTTTTTTACAAATTTTTATCATTATTTTTGCAAGATCTCTAATTTTTATTGGTACACCTGTGCCTACATTAAAAAATCCTGAATTTGTTTCACTTAACATTGCAGAAAGATTTGCTTTAGCAATATCTGATACATGAATAAAATCTCTTATTTGTGATCCATCACCAAAAATTATTGGAGGTTTATTTTCTTTTAATTTTCTAATAAATTGTGTGATTACTCCTGCATAACTTCCGGTTTGTCCCTTTCCAAAAATATTGAAATATCTAAGACCAATAATACTCACACCTTCTTTTGTATATTTTTCAGCTAAAAATTCATCTTCTAACTTTGTTTGTCCATATGGATTAATTGGTTTTCGTTCAAAATTTTCTTTAATTGGAATTTCTTTAGTATCACCATAAATGCTTGATGAACTTGCATATACTACTTTTTTTTTAAATTTTTTAGCAATTTTAAAAATATTTTCTGTTCCTTTAACATTTACCTCAAAGTATTCTTTTTCTTTTTGAAATGATTCTTGTACTATTGTTAATGCAGCTTCATGAAAAATACCATCTACATTTTTCAAAATTAATTCTAATTTTAAGAAATCACGAATATCTATATTATGAAATTCAATTTTCTCTATGATTTCTTGTAAGTTTTCTTTTTTACCTGTATGCAAATTATCAATTACTACTACATTATGTCCTTTAGAAACTAATAATTTTACAATATTATTTCCAACAAACCCTGCACCCCCAGTTACAGCGAATTTCATGAATTTACTAAAATTATTCACTGTTTAAGTTTTGATTCTTTAAACAAGAATAAATAAACAGGTAATAGTGTTAATTTTATACTAGAGAATAAAATGGAACAAAAATCAAAAATAATGCAATTAAATGATCATGAATTAATTGAATCAATCCAATCTGGAGATATTTCTGTTTGTGTGATTGGTATTGGTAGAATAGGTTTACCTACTGCATTATCTTTTGCAAATTCAGGATTGCCTACGATTGGAATAGATATTAATTCTAAATTGGTAGAAATGATAAATTCTAAAATATTTCCTCTTAAGGATGAACCTGGTTATGATGTAATTTTTGATAAAGTTATAAATGAAAAATTTTATGCATCTACAAAAATTCAGGATGTTGTTCCAAATTCTGATGTTATAGTTTTATCTTTACCTACACCTATGGACAAAAATAATATTCCTGATTATTCTGCACTTTTATCAGTTGGAAAACAATTGGGTGAATTATTAAGCAAAGATTCTCTTGTTATTATTGAAAGTACTGTTGAACCTGGTTTTATTGAAAATGAATTTATCAATAGTATTGAAAGTTCTGAAAAAAAACTCATAGCAGGAAAAGATTTTGCAATTGGCGTATGTCCAGAAACTGCAAATCCTGGTCAAATTATGAATGACTTTGAAAAACTTCCTAGATTGGTTGGTGCAATTAATGATAAGTCAACCAACGTAATTATGAAAATATACAAACATGTTTTTACTGTTAATTTAATTCCTATGCCAAATTGTAAAACTGCAAATGCAGTTAAATTAACTACCAATGTATTTCGAGATATTAATATTGCATTTGTAAATGAATTAGCCATATTATTTGAAAAAGTTGGAATTGATGTAATGACCGTTTTAGAAGCTGCAAAATCCAAATATAATTTTCAAGTGCATTATGCTGGTCCCGGAGTTGGTGGTCCTTGTTTACCTGTTAATTCTTACCAGATGATCAATTTGGCTAAAAATATGGGTTTTGATACGCTAAAATCTGTTGAAACTGCAAGAATTATCAATGAAAGTATGCCTGATCATGTGATTAATTTGTTACATGATGCATTTATTGAATCTGGTAAATCTTTAGAAAATTCAAATGTATTAATTTTGGGAATTTCATATAAGCCTGATGTTAAAGATATTCAAATTACTCCTGCTGAAATTATTATAGAAAAATTAAAAAATTTAAAATCAAATGTTTTAATTTATGATCCTTATTTCAAATCAACAACTGTTTTTAATTTAGAAACCGAATCTAATTTAATTGAAGCACTACAAAAAGCTGATGCATTAATTCTTGTTACTGCTCATAAGGAGTTTCATAATCTTGATCCAATTTTCTTAAAATCTAAAATGAAAAATGCAATTGTAATAGATTCTAAATGTGTGATTAATCAGCAAGCAGCAAAAACTTCTGGATTAGTATATAGAGGACTTGGCAGAGGAAAAATTTAAGCAAAAAAATATTTCAAATTTAATTAGAAATATTCTAACTTTACGCTATGATCAATCCCAAGAATCTATGTTGCCTATTTTAGATTCACATGATTTTTTACCTTCAAAAAAATATGATCACAATTTTATTGAAAATACATTAAAAAATTCAATTCAAACTAAACTTGAATCTACAAAAAACTTAACAATATCTCTTAGTGGTGGCGTAGATTCCACACTTGTTTTGGGTCTCATTCGTAAAACATTACCTGATCTAAAAATAAATGCTATTTCAATAAAATTTGCACATAGTACTGATGAGACTCCGATAGCAAAAAAAATAGCTGATTTTTTTGAAACTGAACATGAAATTATTTCTTTGGATAATTATCTTTTAGAATTACCTGCAGCAATCAGTATTATTGGATTACCTTTTTGGGACATTCATTGGTATTACATAGCAAAAAATGCTAAAAATAAATCCAATTTTTTGGCATCAGGTGATGGTGGCGATGAATTATTTGGTGGTTATACATTTCGGTATTCTAAATTTTTATCGTTAATTAAATCTGATTCTACTCCTTTAGAAAAAATAAAAGCATATTTGTCATGTCATGAACGGGATTGGGTACCTGATCAAGAAAAAATATTTAATCTAAAATCTAATTTTTCTTGGAATCCAATTCATTCAATTTTTCAACCTTTCTTTAATAATTCGTTATCTCCTCTCAATCAAGTTTTTTTAGCAGATTACAATGGTAAATTATTATATAATTTTTCTATAATTGGTAATAAGATTAACAAATTTTTTAATATTAAACCTATAACGCCTATTCTTGAACCTGAATTAATTTCATATGCTTCACATTTATCTCCAGAATTAAAATATAATGCACATGAAAATATGGGTAAACTTCCATTACGAAAATTATTAACAAAATATGAATGTGATTCCCTAATATCAAAAGAAAAACTTGGTTTTTCAGTAAATACAATTAATCTTTGGAATTCAATTGGAAAAGAACTTTGTCATTCATATCTTGATAATGCCAGAATTGTTGAAGATGGTTGGATAAATAAAGAATGGATTTCTTCTCATATTGCAAAACCTGAACTTGATGTTAGATATGTAAATAAATTTTTAGGTTTACTTTCTCTTGAAATATGGTATAGATTATTTATTACTAAAGAAATGAATGCAAAAACTAAACTTTCATAATATTTTATTTTATTTTAAGTTCTTCTAAATTTTTAACAAACTCTTTTGCAATTTTATTCCAACTAAAATTTTCTTCTACAAATTTTCTACCTGCGTTTCCCATTTCTTTTCTTTTCTTTTCATCTTCTATCAATATTGTTAATTTTTTAATTAATTCTTCTGCGTTTCCTTTTTCTACTAAAAATCCTGTTTCATTATCTTTCATCAATTCTGGTATTCCGCCAACATTTGTTGCAACAACAGGTTTTTTCATTAGCTGTGATTCCTGCAGTGTTAGAGGAGACATATCAATTCCACTAACTAATGCATAAACATCAATTTCAGTAAGATACTGTCGTACTTTTTCTGGATATTCTAATGCACCCAACCATTTGAAATTATCATATTTCTCTAAAACATGTAAAATTTTTTCACGATAAGGGCCATCCCCAACCCAGTAAAACATAACATTAGGCATAGATTTTAGTACTTTTTCTAAAACAAACATTTCTTGAGCCTTCCCCCAAATTACTGCTCCCTGTAATAATCCTACACAAGGATGTTGAAGTTTCATTCCTTTTGATGGATACCATCTTTCTGGACTAATTCCTTGATACATTACTGCCGTTTTTTTATTAGGATAATTGTCTTTTACAATTTTTTCTAAATGTTTACAGATTGGAATAATTAAAAATGATTTATCAAATGTTTCTTTTGCAATTGAAATCCATACTCCTAATGCAATTTTTTTAAAAAATGGTTTGTATGTTGTTTCTTTTGCCCATTCAATTTCTTTCCAAATATTCCCTCGTAAATGAATAATTAATGGAATTTTATATTTAGAACTAATTTTTGCAAAATGTCTTTGTCTATCTACTAAAATTATGTCTGGTTTAAATTCTAAAATAAGTTTTTGAATTTTTCTCTCAGTTTGAAACCAATCTCTTATATTGCGACTTGGAAAACCTTTACAAATATCTGTATCAACTACTAATTTACAATTAACTCCTAAATCAGTTAATGCTTTAGCAAATTCTTTTAGATGAAATATTTTAGATGGAGATCCTCCAATAAGTAGTCTCACCATTTTTTATTAGACCACCTTGATTTTGTTAACGTAGAAATTAATCTAATTACTAATTTTTTCATTTATTATTCAATTTATTTTATAATTTGTACTTTATTAATACTAATTTTTTCATATTATTAATTAGATTTATAATAATATTTTCCTATGTATGAGAATTATTTATAAAATATCAATTAATATGATGAAGTTATGTATTCTATTATCTAATTTAGACTAGATTCATTTATTGTCTATAAAAATGAAAAATATTATGTTTTTTGTAAAACAAAACAATATGTTGTAGGTAAAAAATATTTAGAAAAAATCTTTCTAAAATTCATTAATTTCATTTTTAAAATAAAATAACCTGAATATGCATATGTTGATTTATTAATTTCAATTATTTTAAATTCATATTTTTTAAATAACTGAATCCAATTATTTTTTGAAAATTTCTTTAATTCATATATAAAACTTGGAGAATTTCCCAATGGATGTAAAAATAAATAATTAATTATTTTTTCCATTAACCTTGTTTCTATTTTTTTAATATTGTCTTTATCTTGATTGTCTTTATCTTGATTGTCTTTTATTTTTGATTTTTTTAAAAATTTAAGAAAATTATATGGGGTTAGTACATAATGCCAAAAATTAGTTATTATCCACCACCCTGTAGTTGGTACTAGATTAATCATTAATCCATCTTTTTTTAAAACTCTTTTTACTTCATCAAAAAATAATTCTAAATTCTCTACATGAGCTATAACTTGTGATGTAAAAATTAAATCAAATGTTTCAGAAGAAAAATCTAGTTTTCCATCTATAATTTTTCTAACAGGAAACATGGATGGCAATTTTGGATTGATATCTGTACATATAACATCATAATTTTGTTCCGTTAGACATTTACCCATATACCCATCACCACTTCCTAATTCTAAAATTTTGATATTTTTCCCTTTTGGAAATTTTTCCAATGCAACATCTAATTCATCATGTCTCATTAGATGTAACCATTCTAAATCATTCATTTTTAATATTTATCATGATTAGAAAATTATATATCAATATTTATCATACATGATTAGAATTCAAAAATCATGTTCTCATTAAATTCTCTTAGGAAGAAATTCATCAATTCATTATATTTTCATCAGTGGTCATTAATGATACATATTTCTGATGATCTATCTACAAATTTTTCAATTTTTAAAAAAATTATTCCTCCAAAGGATCGTTTTTGGGCTGATCCATTTATTGTCTATAAAAATGAAAAATATTATGTTTTTTTCGAAGAATTTGTTTATTCTGAAAAAATTGGTCATATTTCATTAATTAAAATAGACAAAAATGGTAATTATTCAAAACCAGAAAAAATTCTTGATCTCCCATTTCATTTATCTTATCCATTCATATTTGAATTTCAAAAAAATTATTATTTTATTCATGCTTCAATCTATAAAAATCGTGCATCCGTAGATCTTTTCAAGTGTACTGATTTTCCATATAAATGGGAATTTTATAAAGAATTAATTCCTAATGTCCCTCTTGTAGATACTACGTTATTTTATCATAAAAATAAATGGTGGTTATTTGCTTGTGTTGCAAATAATGATGGAACTTCTTTATCTAAAAATTTAGTTTTGTATTACAGTAATTCATTACTTAATGATTCTTGGATTTCACATCCACAAAATCCTATAATTTCTGATATATCCAAAGCAAGGCCTGCTGGAAATATTTTTAATATGCAAAATAAAATAATTCGTCCTTCACAAAACTGTTCTAAATACTATGGTTATGGATTATGTTTTAATGAAATTATAAAATTAACCGAAACAGAATATGAAGAAAAACTAACCAAATCTTTTGAACCTAAATTAAATGATGGTATTATGGCTATGCATACATTCAATCGTAAAAATAATTTAACAATAATTGATGTAATACTTAGAAGACCTCGTTCATTATCAAGTTGGTATACACATATTTTTAATTATATAAAA
>Ga0308019_10001671_pt1 | contig 13072 bp, 12 predicted proteins | sample Neamet284_FD_203135 | JGI IMG/M metagenome (GOLD analysis project Ga0308019, IMG submission 203135) | Marine microbial communities from water near the shore, Antarctic Ocean - #284 | ecosystem: Environmental > Aquatic > Marine > Unclassified | place: Southern Ocean | collected 2014-10-01 | reverse complement strand
TAAGAAAATAGCCGAAAACCCTGAGGCTGCATATGATTATACAAGCAAAGGGAACTTAGTTGCAGTGATCAGTAATGGATCTGCTATTTTGGGACTTGGAAACCTTGGTGCTCTAGCCTCTAAACCGGTAATGGAGGGAAAATCCGTTCTATTCAAAAGATTTGCAGACATAGATTCGATTGATATAGAAATTGATAGTTCTGATACCGATGAAATTATTAATACTATTAAAAATATTGGTAATACGTTTGGTGGAATTAATTTAGAAGATATCGCAGCCCCTGACTGCTTTATTATAGAGCAAAAACTAAAAGAACTTTTAGATATTCCAGTTTTTCATGATGATCAACATGGTACAGCAATAATTACAACAGCGGCGCTTATTAATGCTTTAGATATTTCAAAAAAGAAAATTAGTGAAGTAAAAATTGTTGTAAATGGCGCTGGTGCCTCTGCAATCGCTTGTACAAATTTATTTAAACTTTCTGGAGTAAAAAATGAAAATGTAATTATGTGCGACAGATCAGGTGTAATTTATAAAGGTAGAAAAAATGTTGACCAATTTAAATCAGCACATGCCAACGAGACAAAATTAAGATCACTTGCACAAGTTATAAATGGTGCGGACGTTTTTTTAGGTTTGTCGGCTAAAGATATGCTTACGCAGGATATGGTGAAATCAATGGCAAAAAATCCTATTATCTTTGCGTGTGCAAACCCAGATCCAGAAATAAAGCCTGAACTTGTAGAAGAAGTAAGATCTGATGCTATTGTTGCGACAGGTAGGTCTGATTATCCAAATCAAGTTAATAATCTTATTGGTTTTCCATATATTTTTAGAGGAGCACTTGATGTTAGGGCAAAAGAAATTAACGAAGAAATGAAAGTGGCAGCAGCAAAAGCGATTGCGCAGCTAGCAAGAGAAGAAGTGCCCGATGAAGTGGTAGCAGCATATGGTGGTGAAAGGCCAAGATATGGGAAAGAATATATTATTCCATCAACTTTTGATCCAAGATTAATAAGTGTAATTCCTGCTGCTGTAGCTCAAGCTGCTATGAAATCCGGAGTAGCTAGAAAACAAATTAGTGATATAGAAAAATATAAAGAAGGCTTGTCTCGAAGACTTGATCCTTCAATGAATATTATGCAAGGCATAAATGCTCAAATAAAAAAATCGCAAAAACGAGTTGTGTTTGCTGAAGGAGAAGATCCTAATATTCTAAAAGCAGCTGTAGCTTTTAAAAACAGTAAATTAGGTGTGCCAATTTTAATCGGGAAAGAAGAAAGGGTGAAAGAACAGTTAAAAAATATAGGTTTAGATGAAAATTTTAATATAGAAATTGTAAGTTCAAAAGATTTGGTTAAAAGAGAAAAATATACAAAGCATTTATATAAAAAACTCCAAAGAAGTGGAATGTTAGAAAGAGAATGTGATCATTTAGTTAGAAATGACAGAGTGACATGGGGATCGTGTATGGTTGCCTGTGGTGATGCTGATGCTATGGTTACCGGCGGTACTAGACACCATGCTGCTACAATAGAAAAATTAAACAAAGTTGTAGATTCTAGACCGGGAGAAATAATATTTGGCTTAACAATGTTGGTATCAAAAGGTCGAACAGTTTTTGTGTCTGATACAAATGTTCATGATAATCCGACTGCTGAACAGCTTGTTCAAATAGCAATTTCAAGTACTAGAATAGCAAGACTGTTTGGCTTTGATCCAAAAGTAGCATTTCTTTCCCACTCAACTTTTGGTAAACCTTCAACGGTAAGAACTAAACACGTAAGAGAAGCTATTGAATTAATGAAAACTAAAAAAGTTGATTTCGATTACGATGGAGAGATGCAGCCTGATGTTGCTTTAAATCCTATATATAAAGAATCGTACCCATTTTCTAAAATTGTCGGTAATGCAAATATTTTAATTATGCCGGCTCTTCACAGTGCTTCTATATCTGTAAAAATAATGAAAACATTTGGTGGTGCTAAATTAATTGGTCCGCTATTAATTGGATTGGGACTTCCAATTGAGGTTGCCCCTCTAAGATCTTCTCCTTCTGAAATTTTAAATCTCGCTTCTATTGCGGCTTACTCTTCTGAGGTCATTGATTATAAAAGTTAAGTCTTATTCCTACTAAGTTCAGAAACTAGATAAATCGCTGGTATCACTGCCTCAACATCGTATATTTCGTTTGCTTCATCAATGACTTCTTTTTTTTCTTTATCGTCTAGCGCAATGCCAAAAATATAAATTTTCTTATTAACAGTTTCTAGTGTGTAATTATTTGACTTTATTATTTTATTTAAAATTAAAGAAGTTCTTAATTGTGAGGTAATCAAAATATCTTTTGCTGTGCTTTTAAAATTAGAGTAACCTTTAATTGTAATAGCATTTTTAACTGATCTTACACCTTTTGTTTCCCAGGCCATCTTTGTTATCTTAATTTTCTCTTCAGGTTCGTTTACTTTACCAGTCAAGAATATTCTTCCGTCTAAAATTTCAACCTGTATATATAAGAAATACTTTTTTTCACTTAGGGTTAATCTTGCCACTAAATTTTTTTGCATAAGGGTGTCATCAATTTGCATACCTACAGTTCTTGGGTCAAAACCAATAGATACACCTTTTCCAAATGTAGAGAGGTTTTTACTTACACAGCTATTTAATATTAATATTAAAAAACTTATACTAATTATTTTTTTTATCATTTTTTATTTTTAAACAAATTTCATACACTTTTTTTTTTGAAATTTTTTCTTTTTTTGATATTAATTCTACAACATCTTTCAAACTATACTTTTTAAGATACACATTTGCTTCAGCAACAATATCTACATCTAATTCTAGTTCATTTTTAGTATAAATTTTTGATATTACAATAGTTAGTTCTCCTTTTGGAGTGGTCTTAAAAGGCTTTATTGTGCTTATTTTATCTCTATAAAAAGTTTCGTGTATTTTGCTTATTTCTCTAGCAATAAGAATATCTCTACCTGAGAAATATTTTTTAAAAAATTTTAAATAAAAATTTATCTTTATGCCAGGTACAAAGAACACTAATGAAAAATCTAGATTTTTAAGACTATTAATGGTTTTAATAACATCATTTTCAGTTTTTGGTAAAAACCCATAAAAAAGAAATTTATCATTAAACCCTGACACAGAAACAGCGGCAGTTATTGCTGATGATCCAGGAATAGGGAAAACTTCAATATTTTTTGCAATACAAGTTTTAATTAATAAAAGTCCTGGATCAGAAAGCGTAGGTGTTCCAGCATCAGAAATTAAAGACAAAATTTTGCCCTCATTTAAATGTTCAGTGATTTTTTGCAACTCTTTTTGTTCATTAAACTTATGATATGAAACTAATTTTTTTTTAATCTTATAGTGATTTAGTAACTTTAATGATCTTCGTGTGTCTTCGCATAGAATTATGTCTGATTTTTTTAATACTTCTAGAGATCTTAATGTTATATCATCTAAATTTCCTATGGGTGTTGATACAATATATAGTCCTGGCTTAAATGTGCTCATAAAAAATGATTAAAAATACTATTACATTTTTATCTTATATATTTCTATTGTTTAATAGTAATTTAGTTGTTGCTGAAAATAATAAAAAACTTAAAGTTGGTCTACTTGCTCCTTTTTCTGGTGAGTACAAAAATTTAGGTAAATCAATACTGCTCTCTACTCAACTTGCTCTTGATGAAATAGGCAATGAAAATATCATTATCATTCCAAGAGATAGTGGCTCTAATGACAAGAAGAAGCTAAACATAGCAATAAAAGAAATAATTGAAAGTGGCGCAAAAACAATAATTGGTCCTGTGGCTTCATCTTCTTTTACCGAACTTAAAAAATATAATGATAGCATTTTTATTTCTTTGTCTAACAAAGAACCTAAGATATCTAACAACGTTATTAATATAGGAGTAAGTCTCGAGTCTCAACTTGAGGCTATCGAACAATTATTAATCAAAGAAAAAAAAACAAAAACTATAATTTTATATCCAAAAAATAAATATGAAAAATTTATAGATAAAAAAATTGGGTCGCTTAAATTAAAAAATTATAAGATTTTTAAATATAATTCTGACCCAAGAATTCTTACGGGTGAAATAGAGAAATTGACCAAATACAAAGAGAGAAAGAAAAATTTAGAAATAAGAAAAAATATTTTAAAAAAACAAAATGATGAACCGTCAAAAAAAGAGTTAAAAATTCTTGAAAAGCTTTATACTCTAGGTTCCGTTGATTTTGATTCTGTTATAGTTATCGATTTTGGGAATAATCTTAAAAGTGTTCTGTCATCATTGGTTTATACTGATGTTGATGATAAAACTGTTCTTATTACGACGGTAAATCAATGGTTTGATGAAAGTATATTTCGTGAAAATTTAGTTAAGAATTTATATTTTCCATCTGTGGATATGAAGCAGTTCAAAAAATACAATAAAAATTATTTTGAGTCTTTTGGAGCTAGACCAAATGAAATTGCTATTTTAGCATACGATGCTTTGGGACTGATTTATTATGTTTGGAAAAGAAATAACGGTATCGATACTATTAATGATTTTTTTATCAAAGAAAAAATTAAAGGAAAAACTGGAACTTTTGAATTTAGAAGAAACAAGGTTTTTCAACAATTAAAAATTTATAAAACTGAAAATAATAAATTTAAAGAATATTGATTCTTTTTTTTAATTTTTTAAAAGCTATAAACCGATGATCTATAAGCATTTTTTTTCTTTTACCCATTTGTCCAAAAGTTATTCTACTTCCATTTGGAATAAAAATAGCATCATAGCCAAAGCCATTTGTGCCTAATATTTTTTCTGAAATATTCCCCCGTATAGTACCAATTGTTGTAACTTTTTTTTTATCACTGAAAATAAAAGTTAAGCTACAAATGAATTTAGCTTTAGTATTTTTATTTTTATTTTTTTTGTTTTGTTTTTTTACGAGAGCAAGAATTTTCTCCATAGCTTTTTTAAAACTTCCATGCTTTTTTGCCATACGGGCTGAATAAATACCTGGTTTATCTTTGAGACAATCTACACAAAGACCGGAATCGTCTGAAATTGTAAAAAGTTTTGATTTATTATAAAAATATTTAGCTTTTAATTCCGAATTTGATTTAAAGCTTTTTCCTGTCTCTTTTGGGCTCTTGATATTAAGCTGAAAAGGAGTAATTTTTTTTATTTTTTTATTTAATAAATAACTAATTTCTTTAATTTTTCCTTTGTTGTGTGTTCCTATTAATATTTCTTTAATTTTTTTCATTTCTCTCTAGTAATTTATGTTTAAGACCCTATATAGCAGTTATGGAAAACGAGAACGACAACATAATTAATGAAGATCAGGCTAATAATAAAGATGCAAAATCTCAAGTAGTTAATGAATCAGAAGAAATTACTGAAACTTCTCTTGAGGATAAATTAAAAGAAGCTCAAGATAAGATTTTAAGAGCTCTAGCTGAAACAGAGAATCAAAGAAGAAGATTTGAAAAAGAAACAAAAGAAGCTTTCGAATATGGAGGTTTTAATTTTGCAAGAGAAACATTATCTGTACTTGATAACCTACAAAGAGCCTACCAATCAATTAAAAATGATGACAATTTGAAAGATAATAAAGATTTGAATAAATTTTTAGAAAATATTCAAATTATTGAAAAAGATTTAGTAACTATTTTCGAAAAGAATAATATCAAAAAAATAAATTGTCTTAATGAAAAGTTTGATCCAAACAACCACCAGGCAATGCTTGAAGTGGAAGATGAAAAAGTTAATCCAGGTACTGTGGTACAGGAAATTCAATCAGGTTATTTTTATAAAGATAGGCTCTTGAGACCTTCATTTGTAGCCGTAGCTAAAAAAAAAGACACTGAAAGTAATGAAAAAAAGGAAATTAATAAGAACTAATGACTTGTAGAGAGATAAAAAGCACCCATATAACTAAAAACAAAGGGATATTATAATGAGTAGAATAATAGGAATAGATCTTGGAACTACTAATTCATGTGTTGCTATCATGGAAGGTTCTCAAGCAAAAGTTTTAGAAAATTCTGAGGGAGCTAGAACAACGCCTTCTATCGTCGCGTTCTTAGAAAATAATGAAAAATTAGTGGGCCAATCTGCAAAAAGACAAGCAGTCACTAATGCGCAAGATACTATTTTTGCATCCAAAAGATTAATTGGTAGAAGTTTTGATGATAGCTCAGTAAAAAAGGACATTAATAAAGTACCCTATAAAATAGTCAGTTCTGATAAGGGTGAAGCTTGGCTTGAGGCAAAAGGTGAGAAATATTCCCCGTCACAGATCGCAGCTTTAGTTTTACAAAAAATGAAAGAAACTGCTGAAAAATATTTAGGTCAAGAAGTTACTAAAGCAGTTATAACGGTTCCAGCATATTTTAATGACGCTCAAAGGCAAGCAACTAAGGATGCTGGCAAAATTGCAGGACTTGAAGTTTTAAGAATCATAAACGAACCTACTGCTGCTTCTTTAGCATATGGTTTGGATAAAAAAGGTGGACAAAAAATAGCTGTATACGATTTAGGTGGAGGTACTTTTGATGTATCTATACTTGAAATTGGAGATGGCGTTTTCGAGGTAAAATCTACTAATGGTGATACTTTTTTAGGCGGTGAAGATTTTGACGATGAAATAGTTAATTACTTAATTAATGAATTTAAAAAAGATAACGGAATAGATTTAAGAACCGACAAACTTGCTTTACAAAGGTTAAAAGAAGCAGCTGAAAAAGCAAAAATTGAACTGTCGTCTGCAACACAAACAGAGATAAATCTTCCTTTTATTACCGCTGACAAAACTGGACCTAAACATGTTAATTTAAAATTTACTAGAGCTAAATTAGAAGCCTTAGTTGAAAAATTAATAGAAAAAACTTTGACGCCTTGTAAGACCGCACTGAAAGATTCAGGTTTTTCTGCTGCTGAAATAAACGAAGTAGTTATGGTTGGTGGCATGACGAGAATGCCAAAAGTCATCGAAACTGTTAAAAAATTTTTCGGAAAAGAACCTAATAAAAGTGTTAATCCAGATGAGGTTGTTGCTATGGGTGCAGCCATACAAGCAGGTGTACTCCAAGGAGATGTTAAAGACGTATTGTTATTAGATGTGACTCCTTTATCGCTAGGTATTGAAACTTTGGGTGGTGTTTCAACAAAATTGATTGAAAAAAATACGACAATTCCAACAAAAAAAAGTCAAGTTTTTTCAACCGCTGAAGACAATCAACCCGCAGTATCGATTAGAGTTTTACAAGGTGAAAGAGAAATGTCCGCGGATAATAAAATGCTAGGAAATTTTGAACTTATCGGTATTCCACCGGCACCAAGGGGAACACCTCAAATTGAAGTAACGTTTGATATTGATGCTAATGGAATTGTAAGTGTATCTGCAAAAGATAAAGGGACAGGCAAAGAACAAAAAATACAAATTCAAGCTTCAGGCGGTTTAACTGATGAAGAAATTCAAACAATGGTCAAAGAAGCTGAAGCTAACAAAGAATCGGATAAGAATAAAAGAGAAACTGTAGATTCAAGAAATCAAGCAGATAGTATTATTTTTTCTACTGAAAAAAGCTTAAAAGAGCACGGAGATAAAATATCAGAGGAAGAGAGAAAAGCTATAGAAACTGGAATATCAGATTTAAAAGATGCTCTCAAAGGAACTGACACCGAAGATGTTAAAAAGAAAACTCAAGACTTAATTCAAGTTTCTATGAAACTCGGTGAAGCAGTTTACAAAAATCAGCAAAAAGATACATCAGAAAAAACTGATGATCAGAAATCAAAAAAAGACGATAAAGAAAATGTTGTTGATGCAGATTTTGAAGATGTCAAAGATGACAAAGATGACAAAGATGACAAAGAAAAAAGCGCCTAGGATATATTAAAAAAGGAAACAACTTTTTGTGGCTAAAAGAGACTACTACGATATCTTAGGAGTAAACAAATCTTCTTCTAAAGACGAAATTAAAAAAGCCTACCGTTCTACAGCTTTTAAATATCACCCTGATAAAAATCCTGACAATAAAGCTGCGGAAGAAAAATTTAAAGAAGCAAGCGAAGCTTACAGTATATTGTCAGATGATAAAAAAAAAACCAACTACGATCAGTTTGGACATGCAGCTTTTGAGGGCAGTGGTGGTGGCCAAGGATTTGGTGGATTTGATACCTCGTCTTTTTCAGATATTTTTGAAGACTTCTTTGGAGATTTTACAGGCGGCTCCTCTCAAGGATCAAGAGGAAGGTCATCCGGAAATAGAGGTAATGACCTAAGATATGATTTAACTATTAGTCTTGAAGATGCCTATAAAGGTTTAGAAAAGAAAATAAAATATACAACATATAAAAAATGTAATGATTGTAAAGGTAGTGGTGCGGAACCTGGTTCAAAACCAATTAAATGTGATTATTGCGGCGGTAATGGTAAAATCAGATCTAGCCAAGGTTTCTTTACAGTCCAACAAACATGCCCTCAGTGTAGTGGCCATGGAGAAACGATTAGTAAAGCATGTAAGAAATGTTCGGGTAATGGAAAAGCTCAAAGCAATGAAAGCGTTTCAGTCAAGATCCCGAAAGGTGTAGATGATGGAAATCGTATAAGACTGTCAGGTAAAGGGGAGGCCGGTACAAAAGGTAGTAGCAGTGGTGACTTATATCTATTCATTTCAGTCCAAAATCATAGTTTTTTTAAAAGATCAGAAGAAAATTTATTTTTTGAATTACCTATTACATTCGCAGACGCATCTTTAGGCACTACTATAGAAGTTCCTTGCATTGATGGCAGTAAGGCAAAAGTTAAAGTTCCAGAAGGCACTCAATACGGTAAGCAATTAAGGTTAAAAGATAAGGGTATGCCGGTCTTAAGTAAAAGTTCTTATGGAGACTTATATATTAGAATTATTCCTGAGGTTCCTATATCATTGTCCAAACGACAAAAAGAGCTTTTGGAAGAATTTAAAGAACTAGAAAATGCTAAGTTGAGTCCTACTATAAAAAATTTTTTTGAAAAAGCAAAAAAATTCTGGGGAAAAAATTAATAATGAAAATTAATTTAGCAATAGCAGGCTGCATGGGAAGAATGGGTCAACAACTGATCAAATCTTCTCAGAAAGATAATTACTTTAAACTCGTAACTCTTACAGAGAATAAAGTGATTAAAAAAAAAATTAATGGAATTAAACTCAGTTTAAATAACGAGTCAGCTTTCAGATATGTAGATACAATAATAGACTTTACCGTTCCAAAAAGTACTTTTGAGATTCTCAAAATTGCCTCAAAACTTAAAAAAAGAGTAGTTATCGGAACTACAGGTTTTACTAAAAAAGAAGAAAGTTTAATTAAAAAATATTCAAAAAAAATTCCAATCTTAAAAGCAGGAAATATGAGTCTTGGAATTAACTTACTTATGTACCTAACAGAAGTCACGTCCAGTTCTTTAGGGAACAAATTTTTAAGTAAAGTCTTTGAAGCCCATCATAAGCATAAAAAAGATCATCCATCAGGTACTGCCTTAATGCTTGGTAGAGGTATATCTAATGGTAAAAAAAAAGATTTCTATAAATCAGTAGGGAAAAAATTTTTCAATAAAAAATCTTTTCCGTATGGGAAAAAAATTAATTTTAATTCATTGAGGAAAGGTAAAATAATTGGGGAACATGAAGTTAAATTTTCTAACGGTAAAGAAATAATTACTTTAAATCACGAAGCATTTGATAGAAGTCTTTACTCGGAAGGTGCATTGACAGCAGCAAAATGGTTAATAAATAAAAAACCAGGCTTATATTCAATGAGAGATGTTTTGAATTTTAAATAAATTTAAAACTATGAATAAAAACCAAAGAGCTAAGTTAATCTTAAAAATTCTAAATAAAATTTACCCTAAAACGAGCATTCCTTTAAAGCATAATAGCAAATTTACTTTATTAATCTCCGTTCTTTTGTCTGCTCAATGCACTGATGTTAATGTGAACAATGTAACTAAAGACATTTATCCCAAGTATAATAAACCTAAGCACTTCGTCAAATTAGGTACAAAAAAAATTGCAACTCTTATTAAAAGGATAGGAATCTTTAGGGTTAAAGCTAAAAGTATTTATCTAACGTCAAAGTTATTAGTGAAAAATCATGATGGCATAGTACCTAGAAGTTTTGAGGAGTTAGAAAAATTACCTGGTGTAGGGCACAAAACTGCTAGTGTTGTTATGTCTCAAGGATTTGGGCACCCGGCTTTTCCTGTTGATACACATATTCATAGATTGGCGCAAAGATGGGGGCTAACCAATGGTAAAAATGTAATTCAAACAGAAAATGATTTAAAAAAATTATTTCCAGAAAAGTCATGGAATAAACTTCATCTTCAGATGATTTATTATGGAAGAGAATACTGTAAGGCTAGAGACTGTTATGGTATAAGTTGCAAAATTTGTAAGGCTTGTTTCCCTAACAGAAAAAAACAATTTAAAAATATAAAACCTTAGTAAATATTATGAAAATTTTAGGAATAGGAAATGCAATAGTTGATGTAATTTGTAAAGTGGATGAAGACTTTTTAGTAAAGAATAATTTAGTGAAAAGTACAATGAAACTAGTAGATGAAAAAGAATTTAAGCAATTAATGTCTAATCTTAAAATTGAGAGAACTGTTGCTGGGGGATCTGTTGCTAATTCTATTGTTGGATTATCTCAGCTTAAAAATGAGGTCTCATTTATAGGAAAAGTTAATGATGATAAATTAGGTAACGATTATGAGAAAAGCTTAACAGAAGAAAAAGTAAAATTTTGTTATAATAAAAAAATCGAGAAACTGCCTACAGGAACTTGTTTAATACTAATAACACCCGACTCTGAAAGAACAATGTGCACGTTTCTAGGTGTTGCAGGAAAAATTTCTCCTAATGATATTGATGAAAATTTTATTAAGCAAAGTGAGTTGGTTTTTTTTGAGGGGTATTTGTGGGACGAAGGTGAGCCAAAAGCAGCTTTTGATAAAGCACTAAGAATTGCTAACAAATCAGCAATGTCTTTGTCAGATAAATTTTGCGTGGTTCGACATAAAGAAAATTTTAAAAATTTAGTTAAACACAAACTTGATATTACTTTTGCAAATGAAAAAGAGATAATAGAATTAATTGATGCAAAAACGTTTGATGATGTTATTAAGTTTGGTAAAGACCTAAATAAATTATTAGTAGTAACAAGATCTGATAAGGGAAGCGTTGCAATTAGTGGGTCCGAAATTACAGAATGCAAAAGTCAAAAAGATCTCAAAATAGTTGATCTAACCGGAGCAGGTGATTTGTTTGCTGCTGGTTTTTTACATGGATATATTAACAACATGTCAAATAAGGAAAGCTTACAAAAAGGAACAGAGATGGCATCAAAAATAATTCAGAAAATTGGAGCTCGATTAAACTAAAATAAAATTATTTATTTTTCTTTCTTTTAAAACTTCCTTTTCCTTTTTTAGCTTTAACTACGCGCTTTCTGTATTTTTTTGAAAATAAATCAATTGCAATTTTATTTCTCTTGATCAGATTGTATAACCCGCTTTAGAATTAACTATAAAGCTATCGTCGTTAAATTTGACAAAAATTTTTTTTCTTAGCCTGTATATGTGGGTTTCTACAGTATGCGTATCTACGTTTTCTGAATACTTCCAAATTTTTTTTAATAGATTGTTTTTAGATAATGATTTTTTTTCATTAAATAGTAATTCGATTAATTGGATTTCTCTCTCGGTTACGGTTATTGATAAATTATTACTTTTAAGTTTTTTTTCATTTTTATCTATTGTGTATTGTTTAATCTTAACAGAAGAATTTTTATTAAATGTTACGGTAGTTAAAAGACTCATAATTTTCGTATTAAAATCGGATAGTATTAGGGGTAAAATAATTTTATCGGTATAATTACATTTTTTTGTAACTTCCGATCTACCTATCAAAAAAATGGGTTTGTTATTTACGCTATTTATTAGGCTCAAATAATTTGTATCGTTGCAAATTACGCTATCTATTAAAAGTCCATCTATAGACGGTACTGTATTGTTAAATGAAATCTCATTATGAAAAAATATCAATGAAAAATTTAAATATTCTTTGATTTCATTTAAAGAATTGTTAAAGTTTTTTGTTCCAAAAACTAGTAAACTATTTTTCATAATTATATGAATATAAAACTCAAAAATAAATTTTTATCCTTTGATAAGTATAAGATAAAATGTGCGATAGGTAAAAGAGGAATTACAATTAGGAAGGTAGAAGGTGATGGTAAAACGCCAGCAGGGATCTTCAAATTTAAGTCTATATTTTATAGAAAAGACAAAATACCAAAAATTAAAGGTAAACTTCAAAAATTTGTTATAAGAAAAAATATGGGCTGGTGTGATGATATAAATTCAAAACAGTATAACAGATTAGTTAAGTTTCCTTTTAATTTTAAGGCTGAGAAACTTTGGTTAACTAAAAATATTTATGACATAATAATAATAATTAATTACAACACAAATCCTATTAAGAAGAAGAAAGGAAGTGCTATTTTTTTACATATTGCAAAGAAAAATTATGCACCTACAAAAGGGTGTGTCGCAATTTCAAAAAAAAATATGATTTTATTAGTTAACAAAATCGATACGAAAACCCGACTTAAAATATATTAAACTCTATTTCCAAATAAAGAACTGCCAATTCTTACAAAGGTTGATTCATGCTTTATCGCTAGTTGAAAATCACTCGACATACCCATGCTTAATTCCTTAAGACCTAATGATTTATTCAACTCCATTAAATTCTTAAAATGTACATTTTCACTTCCATCATTAGGTGGTATCGCCATCAAGCCAATCACATTGATATTTAAATCTTTTGTGCAATAATAATAAAAATCATCCAGCAGTTCGATCCCTATTCCTGATTTCTGTTTTTCTTTACCGACGTTCACTTGTATAAAATATTTTAGTTTTTTATTAATAGCGCTTTCATGTTTTGATAAAATGTTTGCTAGTTTTTGATTATCTAAAGAATGAATGTAGTCAAAT
>Ga0308019_10001670_pt1 | contig 13073 bp, 13 predicted proteins | sample Neamet284_FD_203135 | JGI IMG/M metagenome (GOLD analysis project Ga0308019, IMG submission 203135) | Marine microbial communities from water near the shore, Antarctic Ocean - #284 | ecosystem: Environmental > Aquatic > Marine > Unclassified | place: Southern Ocean | collected 2014-10-01 | reverse complement strand
TCTATTAATAAATCCTGATTGTATTAAATATGGCTCAACTACATCCTCTATGCCATCCCTTGTTTCCCCTAAAGAAGCTGATATAGATTCGATTCCTACAGGTCCTCCAAGATAATTCTTAGCAATACATTCAAGATATCTGTGATCTAATGCATTTAACCCAGAATCATCAACTTGCAATTCCTTTAAAGCTTTCTTTGCTACAGTTGCATCAATTATCTTCTTATTTTCAACTAAAGCAAAATCACTAACCCTTCTTAATAATCTTCCAGCAATTCTAGGAGTTCCCCTTGATCGGCAAGCGATCTCTTTAGCTCCCTCGTCATTAATATTTATTTTCATTGCTTTTGCAGATCTTCTGATAACCTTCTCTAATTCATTTGCTGGATAAAAATCCAAGGATAAGGGTATTCCAAATCTTTCTCTTAACGGAGTAGATAATAAACCTAGTCTTGTAGTTGCACCAATAAGTGTAAATGGCGAAAGATCAATTCTTACAGAACGTGCAGCAGGACCTTCGCCAATAATTAAATCTAAAACATAATCTTCCATGGCAGGATACAATACCTCTTCAACTGCACTATTTAACCTATGGATTTCATCTATAAATAGAACGTCTTTATCCTCTAAATTAGTTAACAATGCCGCTAAATCACCAGGCTTTGTTATTAATGGACCTGAAGTGATTTTTAAATTTACATCTAATTCGTTTGCAATAATATGAGCTAGTGTTGTTTTGCCAAGTCCAGGAGGTCCTGCAAGCAAAACATGGTCTAAAGCTTTATTTCTTTCCTGGGAAGCTTTTATAAAAACCTTCAAATTAGAACATAGCTTCTTTTGACCAATAAAATCACTTATTAACTTTGGTCTCCAAGCTCTTGTGTACTCATCTTCGGCGATCTCTCGTATTTCTTCAATATCATCTGTCATGATAATTCTTTCAATGACAATTTAATCAATTCTTCAATACTAAGATTTTCTTTATTTCTATTAATGATTTGAGACAAGGCTCTTGCTGCTTCTAATCTTCCGTACCCAAGATTAATAAGCGCTGAAAGAGCGGAATCAGATTCAATAGAAGCAGGTCTAGTTTGAATATTTTTATCTAAGATAAATTTATCTTGTAACTCTACGATAATTCTTTTTGCAACCTTAGGTCCAACACCAGGAATTTTTGTAATCATCTTATCATCGTTTAATGATATTGCTCTTTCCAATTCTTCTGTCGAAAGAAATCCCAAGATAGTTAAAGCCATCTTTGCTCCAACGCCCTGTACAGTCTGTAATAGTCTAAAACAGATTCTTTCATTTAACGATGGAAATCCGTATAGCTTGATAATATCATCTCGAATTCTTGTTTCTATATAAAGTGTGATATTTTTACTATCATTCCTTACTAGCTTTAAAACCCTTTCAGGACAATAGACTTCATAACCAACGCCAGCAATATCTAGTATTATTGTTTCATCAAAAATTTGATCAACATTTCCTACAAGCTTACCTATCATTTTGTAATAACCTTATTTAATTTATTTGTCCTATGGTGCGCATGAGTTATTGCAATTGCCAAGGCATCAGATGTATCACCAGCACCTAAATTTTTGATTGATAAAAGAACCGATACCATTAAAGCTACCTGATTCTTATCTGCATGTCCCTGACCGACAATAGTTTTTTTAATTAAATTTGGAGCGTATTCACTGCATAATACATTTTGATTGGCAATAGCCACCATAATAGCTCCTCTAGCATGACCAAGTTTAAGACTTGATAACGGATTTTTATTAACAAAAGTGTTTTCTATACTGGCCTCATTTGGTTTAAACTCAGTAATAATATTCGTTATATTGCTGTATAACTCCAAAAGTCTAATGGAAAGTGAATCTTCTGAATTAGTCTTTATAACACCATTGGCGTTATGTTTAATATGATTACCATCTAGACTAATTATTCCCCATCCAGTAAAACGTAATCCTGGATCAATGCCCATAACTCTAATTGACATTATAAAATTTACCTAACTACTAAGTTGTTCTATAACTTCATCGGTTGCATCAAAATTCGTATACACATTTTGCACATCATCATTATCTTCCAATGAATCTATCATTTTTATAATTTTTTCCATTAACTCTATATCTGCAGGAATCAATATTTCAGGTTTCCAAATAATACTAACAGAATTTGGTTCTCCTAACTGATTTTCTAAGCCAACTGATATAGTATGCAATTCATCGGCTTTACAGTATATTTGATGTGTGTCTTTATTTGAAATACAATCTTCAGCCCCAGCTTCAATTGTCATTTCTATTAGCTCATCATCTGAACCAGAATTCTTTGGAAAATTAATTAGTCCAACTCTTTCAAACAAGAATGATACTGAGCCAGTTTCCCCTAAATTACCATCGCATTTAGTAAAAATAGACCTAATCTCTCCAGCCGTTCTATTTCTATTGTCTGTTAATGTTTCAACTATAAAACCTATACCTCCAGGGCCAAAACCCTCATAACGAACTTCGTCGTAATTTGCCAAGTCATTATCTTGACTCTTTTTAACAGCTCTTTCGATGTTATCTTTTGGCATGTTTTGTGATCTTGCTGCTTGAATTGCTGATCTTAATCTTGGATTCATATCCGGATCAGGAAGACCTGACTTTGCTGCAACAGTGATTTCTTTTGCTAATTTTGAGAAAATATTAGCTCTTTTCTTATCTTGAGCCCCTTTTCTATGCATAATATTACTAAATTGCGAATGTCCTGACATAATAAAACCTTAATAAGTTGTTGTATAAAAATTTAATTGTAACATATAAAAAATATTCAAATTATTAACAAATCATAATATTTTTATAATACTAAAAATCTGGAATATTTTCTTTTAAAACACCTCCAAGGATAAAAGAATCTATTTTAGATACCAATCCTGAATTATCATCAGTCTCAATCATAACTCCGGATAAAGTTGCGTGTTTATTTGCTGGATGGAATTTACCACTTGGCGTGTGTGTTAAAAATTTATTTAAAGGCCCAGATTTTTCAAAACCCAATATAGAATCATAGTCACCAGTCATGCCAATATCTGATATATAACCAGTTCCTTTTGAAAGAATTCTAAAATCACTTGTAGGAACATGAGTATGAGTACCGACAATTAAACTAATTCTACCGTCTAAATAATGACCCATTGCCTGTTTCTCCGAAGTCGCCTCAGCATGCATGTCAACAACAATTGCATCCACAGTCTCAATCAATCTTACATCTGCTAATAATTTATCTACAGTAGCAAATGGATCATCCATAGCATTCATAAAAACTCTTCCCATTAGATTGGCTACCAAAACTTTTTTCCCTGATTTTGTTTCAAATATCCCTGCTCCCTTACCAGGCGTACCGGCAGGAAAATTTGCTGGTCTAATTAATTTTTCTTGTCTATTAATAAAAACCATTGCCTCTCTTTGATCCCAAATATGATTTCCAGTTGTTATAACATCAACTCCCGAGTCAATTAATGAATTCGTAATACGTTCTGTTATCCCGAAACCTGCAGCTGAATTTTCTCCATTAGCAATAACAAAATCTAATTTATGTGTATTTCTAATTTCAGGTAATCTTTCATGAACAATTCTTCTACCCACCTCACCAACAATGTCTCCAATAAATAATATTCTCACTATATCTCCTCATCTTTCTTTATTATCAGTATCTCTTTCTCATTTAAAATATAATCTAATTGTTCGTCAAATATATCGGTCGCTACCTTACCAATACATTGAAATTCATAACATACACCAATAAATTTAATATCATACCTGTTTCGCATAAATTTGATGGTTCTATCAAAATAACCGCCGCCGTAACCGAGGCGAAAACCTAATTTATCAAACAATAACCCTGGTACAAAAATTATATTTGGTCGAAGGATTTTTTTGGAAACCATCGGCTCCAGAATAGAATGTTTATTTTTTATAAGCGTATCGCCTAATTCCCATTCCCTGTAAACTAAAGGCTCTTCATTATTAATTATGCAAGGCAAGGCTAATTTAAAACCCTTCAAAAAAAAATGTTCAATTAAAGGAAGTATATTGAATTCAGAACCAAATGGATAATAACAACCAATCAAATTAACATTTTCATCAATATAAGGGTGTTGCAAGTCAATTATTTTTCTAGAAGATTCTTTTCTACAAGAATCTGAAGTTGCTTTCCTTCTTTCAAGAGCCTTCTTTCTTTCAAGCGCTTTTATTCTTATAATTTCTTTAATATCAAGCCTCTGTAATATGGATATAATTGTATATAAAATATATGCCACGTGGCAGTGGATTTCGACAATCCCAGGTTCCCTATAAGTATAGGTGGGCGCCAAATGAAAAAAACCACGGTTTTAATCAGCGTCAGCTCCCTTAAGAATTGTTAAGGCCCTAGGTAAAGTTTATCTCACAAACCACGTAGTCGTTATAATATATATATAATTGTCACATACAGCAATAAATTAATCTACTAACTATTTAATGCTCTTGCTATGCCTTCTAATTTACCTGCTAATGATTCTATGTCTTGAATCATAATATCTTCTATTTTCTTAGCATCCCCTTTAAATTGATCGCTATTTCTTCTTAAAGAAGAGATTTCATCTTGTATTTCTTCAATTTGAGTTAAAGCATCTGACAACTTGTCTGATATTGTTAAGCCTGCCATTATAAAAAGACGTGTGTCTCCTATATGACCAAATCTTCCTTGCAATTGATCTACATGTCGAGAAAAATATGATGCTAATTCTTTTAAACGATGTTCTTCTCCGTCATCACACTCCAATTGAACCGTACGATTGTTAATACTAACACTAACCTTGCTCATTTTATTTAACTTACCTTTTATTTTTAATAATTTAATCTTGTTTTTCAACAAGTAAACCTTCAAAATTCTCTATCATAGATGTAAGGCGTTTTTGAACCTCAGAATTAGCTAGGTCTAATTTATTTGATTTTTTATTCATTTCATCTAAACTAACCAACATAGCTGCCTTCTCATTAAGTATTTTATCCAATTCTTTCTTTAAATCAAAAATCTCATTTGATTGCTTGTTTTTATTTAATGCCACAATCTCTAACTTAGCAATCGCATCTCTAAGTTTATTGAACGCATCACCTAAACGAGTATCGCTTTCAGCTACCGCATTCTCTTCTAAATCAGTCGTTCTTACAGTTTGTTGATTCATAAAACAGAAACCTAATTGTATAATTTTAATGCTTAAACAAAATTCTAGACTTACTAACACCAGCACGTCAATAAAAAACTACGGATACGCGTGTTCTTTCTTAAATAATATTTAAAATATATCAATATTAGAGATAAAAAATATAAATAAATCTATTTAAACACTAAATAGCCAAATATGGTTTGATAATTTTATACTTTCTATCTATAAAGATATTTATAACTAATTAGATCAAATAAGTATATGAATGATAATATAACTCATATTAAAATGGCTAATGCAATAAGAGCATTATCTATAGATGCTGTAGAAACAGCTGCGAGCGGTCATCCTGGTATGCCATTAGGTGTAGCGGATATTGCAACAATTCTATTTACTAAATATCTCAAATTTGATGCAGGGTCTCCTGAATGGTTTAACAGAGATAGATTTGTCCTTTCTGGTGGTCATGGATCAATGTTATTATATTCATGTTTATATCTACTGGGATACGAAGATATATCAATTGAGCAGATTAAAAAATTTCGTCAATTAAATTCTGTAACTGCCGGGCATCCAGAATTTGGCAATGCAAAAGGCATAGAAACTACAACAGGACCATTGGGTCAAGGACTAGGAAATGCTGTTGGAATGGCAATTTCAGAGAAACTATTGTCAAAAAAATTTGGGATTGATGTAATCGATCATAGAACATTTGTAATGGTTGGTGACGGAGATCTAATGGAAGGGATATCCCAAGAGACATTATCCCTTGCAGGTCATCTAAAGCTTAATAAATTAACAGTGCTCTACGATGATAATAATATCACTATAGACGGCAAGGTTAGTATGGCAGACTCAACTGATCAACTTATGAGATTTAAAGCTTCTGGTTGGAATGTTAATAAAATAGATGGTCACAATTGTTCTGAAATTTCGAATGCTTTAGAAGAATCCATGGGTTCAGATAAGCCGACCTTAATTGCTTGCAAAACACACATTGGCTTTGGCTCTCCCAATAGACAAGATACCTCTGGAATTCATGGTTCTCCGCTTGGACAAGAAGAATATGAATTAACAAGAAAAAATCTAGGAATAGATTATCCTGCATACGAAATACCTCAAGATATTTTAGACGAATGGCGATTAGCTGGACTTAGGAATAGACACAAAAGAAAGGTATGGGAAGAAAGATTTGAATCATTGGATTTAGATACGAAGAATAAAATAAATTCTCATTTAAATACTTCTATATCTAAAGAATTTGAAAATGAGCTCTATAAACAAAAAGAAAATTTACTAAACGAACCAAGAAATATAGCAACAAGAAAATCATCAGAATTAGTTCTCAATACAATAAATAAATATATACCTTCAACAATCGGTGGCTCTGCAGATTTAACAGGGTCAAATAATACAAAAACAGCAGAAACTAAAAGTATTTCTTCTATAAATTTTGAAGGTCGTTATATACATTATGGCATACGCGAACATGCCATGGGTGCAATAATGAACGGTATAGCGCTACATGGCGGATTTATTCCCTATGCTGGGACATTTCTTATATTTTCTGATTATTGTAGACCGGCCATAAGATTATCCGCGTTAATGAAACAAAGAGTAATCTACGTGATGACTCATGATTCTATTGGTCTTGGTGAAGATGGCCCTACTCATCAGCCAGTTGAACAACTTGCCTCTTTAAGAGCGATTCCTAATCTATTTGTATACAGGCCAGCAAACAGTGTTGAAACTCTTGAATGCTGGCAATTAGCACTTAACTCAGTATCAGCTCCAAGTATATTAGCACTATCAAGACAAAATCTACCAGAATTCAGAAAGTATGATGAAAATTACAAAACTAATAAATGTGCATTAGGCGCTTATGAAGTTTTCAGTTCTAGTAAAAAAACTAAAGTCACTATATTTGCTACGGGTTCAGAAGTAAATTTAGCAATTTTAGCGAGTAAAGAATTAGTATCAAATGGCCTAGAAACCAGGGTAGTATCGGTTCCATGTTTAGATTTGTTTAACGATCAAGATAAAGAAACAAGAGAATCATACACAAAGTGTTCAGATTTAAATGTTGTGGTCGAAGCGGGAGTGAAACAAGGATGGGATCACATTATTGGTGATAATGGTATTTTCATTGGGATGAATAGTTTTGGAGCAAGTGCTCCTTATCTTGAGCTATACAATAAATTTGGAATTACAGTAGAAAATATCGTAGATAAAGTAATTAAAAAACTAGAAAAAAATTAAAATTTTGGAGAATATGTTTATATGGTAGTTAGAATTGCAATAAATGGTTTTGGAAGAATTGGAAGAAATATATTAAGAGCACTAGCTGAATCTGATCGTAGAGACATAAATATTGTTGCAATAAATAGTACAGGAAGCGTAGAAACAAACGCTCATTTACTAAAGTATGATTCAATACATGGAAAATATAAAAAAGAAATAAAAGTAACAAAAAATTCAATTGACGTTGGTTTAGGAAACATCGTTATCCTCACAGAACCAGATCCAGAAAAATTACCTTGGAAAGAATTAAATATCGATATCGTATTTGAATGTACGGGAAAATTTACTAACTACGAGAAGGCTACCCTTCATCTAAAAGCAGGTGCCAAGAAAGTATTAGTATCAGCTCCGTCAAAAGGTGCTGATCTAACAGTTGTTTATGGTGTAAACCATAATAATATAGAGAAGTCACACAATATTATATCGAATGCATCTTGCACAACAAATGCGTTGGCACCTATTGCATCTGTATTAAACAATGAAATTGGAATAAAAAGTGGTTTTGTTACTGCAGTTCATTCGTATACTGGGGATCAGCCAACCATAGATAGAAATCATAAAGACCTTTATCGCGCTCGAGCTGCTGCAATGTCCATGATTCCTACTTCAACAGGAGCTGCGGTAGCTGTTGGATTAGTCATACCCGAACTATCTGGAAAATTAGATGGAGTATCAATCAGAGTACCTACACCAAATGTTTCCTTAGTAGATTTCAAATTTATTTCCTCTCGTCCAACCACAGTGGATGAAATTAATAATGCAATAAAAAAAGCTGCAGCCAGTCAATTAAAAGGAATTTTAAGTTGGACAGAAGAAAAATTAGTATCAACTGATTTTAATCATGATCCCCATTCATCAATATTTGCTATTGATCAAACTAGAGTTGTCGACGATAAATTAGTTAGAATAATGTCTTGGTATGATAATGAGTGGGGATTTTCTAATAGAATGAATGATTTAGCGGCAATTATTGGAAAATATATTTAGTATCAATCTAGCAGGACCAATCTATGATTAAATTCCATAACATCCAAGAAAAAGATGCTAGGAACAAGCGAATAATTATAAGGGTAGACCTAAATGTTCCAATGGATGGTACAAAAATAAAAGATAACACTAGAATAAAAGAAATTATCCCTACAATTACAGGACTACTAGATTTTAACACTGCAATAATTATCATTTCACATATGGGAAGACCAAAAGGTAAAAAAAATCTAAAATTATCACTCTCGCCAATAGCAATTGAATTATCTAGACTAATAAACAAAGATGTGCATTTTATAGATCATATTCCAGATAATAATTCTCCTCACAACAAGAATAGTTTTGATCTCAGTTCAATCTATATGTTAGAAAATTTAAGATTCTATCCTGGAGAAGAAGAAAACGATCCTAATTTTATACATAATCTATCACAAATCGGTGATATTTACGTCAACGATGCATTTTCTGTTTCTCATCGATCACACGCATCAACAATAGGCATAGCGAATATATTGCCAAGTTATGCAGGGCCAAATATGTTAAAAGAATTGCATACACTAGAATCTTTATTAAAAAACCCAAAAAAACCCATGGCTGCAATTATCGGCGGTTCTAAGATATCAACAAAAATTCAAATACTAGAAAATCTTATAGAAAAGGTTGATAAAATAATCATTGGTGGCGCAATGGCAAATACATTTTTAATTGCACAAGGACATGAACTTGGTAAATCTCTCTGCGAACCTGATAAAATCAAAATAGCAAAAGGTATTCTCATAAAAGCAAAAAAACAAAATTGTAAAATAATTCTTCCTGTAGATGCACAAATCTCTACAACATTAAAACATGGTGCTAATACAAAAAATGTATTGCTATCAAAAATACCAAAAGACCACATGGTCCTTGACCTTGGGCAAGAATCTACTAATATTATCATTAATGAACTTAAGGGTATAAAAACATTAATTTGGAATGGTCCAATGGGAGCTTTTGAATTTTCACCATTTGAAAAATCAACAATTGCAATAGCCAATTCTGTATCAAAGTTAACAAAATCTAATAAAATGATATCGGTAGCTGGAGGTGGGGACACTATTTCTGCATTAAATATGGCGGGAGTAAATAGAGACCTAACTTATATTTCAACCGCTGGAGGCGCATTTCTTGAATGGCTTGAGGGCAAGATCTTGCCAGGAATAAAGGTATTACTTAAGCAGTAATATAATACATAAGATAGGACATGGTATGAAAAAAGAATTAAATGATATAGCGCAAATGATGGTAAAACCTGGAAAAGGGATCTTGGCAGCTGATGAGAGCAACGCGACAATTGCAAAAAGATTTAATCAAATAAATTTAGAATGTTCGGAAGAGAATCGCCGCAATTATAGAGAAATGCTCTTTACATCCTTTGGAGCTATGGAAAGTTATATATCGGGTGTTATTTTATATGACGAAACAATTAGACAAAAAAGTGAAACCGGAGAATACCTTACAAATTTAATTCAGAAATCAAATTCTTTAGTTGGCATAAAAGTCGATACAGGAGCAAAACCTCTTGCCTTAGATAATTCACAAACAATTACCGAGGGGCTTGACGGTCTGAGAGAGAGATTAAATGAATATTATAATCTTGGAGCCAGATTTGCCAAATGGCGAGGTGTGATAGAAATATCAAAAAATAATCCAACATCCTATGCCATAAAATCAAATGCACAAGCACTTGCAAGATATGCGGCTCTGTGTCAAGAGGCTAATATAGTACCTATTATTGAACCAGAAGTATTAATGGATAGTAAAAATTCAACCCATAATATAAAAGAATGTGAACGTATTACAACTTGGGTATTAAATACTGTATTCCAAGAATTATCTGATGCAGGAATTGAATTAGAGGGTATTATTTTAAAGCCAAATATGATTATTCCAGGTAAATTCAGTACGGAAAAATCATCACCAAGTGAAATTGCAGAAAGAACGTTGAAATGTTTAAAAGAAACCGTACCACACGCTGTTCCTGGAATAGCCTTCCTCTCAGGAGGCCAAGATGACATTAAAGCCACCCAACATCTTTCAATGATAAATACAGCGAGTAATAATCCATGGAACCTAACATTTTCATATGGAAGAGCACTTCAACATAAATCTATAATGACTTGGGGTGGGGAAACTGCAAATATTGCTGGAGCACAAAAAGCGTTTACTCATAGAGCTAAGATGAATAGTTTGGCTTCATTAGGTAAGTGGAATATTGATTTAGAAAATAATGATTAATAAAAAAATATTATTATACAAGGGTATATTAAAAACCAATTTGATATTGATATTATAATGGAATTTCATATAAGAAAAATTCTTATAATAATTTTTATAATTTTTTATTCTGAATCTAGTTCATACGCTTCTAACACCGACGATTTTACTAATTCAATCAAAAACCAAGATACAGAGAATGCCATTGAATTAATAAAAGAAACGATTGCGATAGATGATCCAAATTATATTATAATTAATGCACAAAGATATGCCAAACAAGGAAAATATGACGAGGCAATTAAGTGGTATGAAAAAGCTCATCAAAATAAAAGCTTGTTGGGTAGATTCCAATTGGCACAAATACTACTACAATACAAAGAAGACAATAAAAGCCATGAAAGATCAGCTAATTTATTTGAAAGTTTTAGCATTGAAGATGGTAAACAAATATACTCCGATGCACTTTATTCTTTGGGTCAAATATATCTGCTAGGCAGAGGCAGAGAGAGAAATAATTCTAAGGCTTTCGATTTTACATACAAATCTCATACTTATGATAATCCATTTGCTACCTATATGTTATCAATTTTATATCATCAAGGGATTGGAACAGAGATAGATCTTATTAATTCTGCTAGCCTCACTGGTAAGCTTGCTAACCTTGGGTTCGTTGAATCGGAGTCTGATTACGCCCATATGATACTAAATGAAATGGGAGTGAAGAAAGATAATCGCATCGCAGCTTTGTGGCTTAAAAGAGCTGCCGACAAAGGCTATCCTCGGGCTTTGCAAACATTGTCTAGAATGTATTTTGATGGATTAGGAGTTAAAAAAGATAATATTGAATCTTATAAATTATATTTACTTGCTAAGGAAGCTGGAATAATGGATATAGAGTTAGATATGATTTTAGCTAATATCAAAGAGAATGAAAAAAAAGAAGCAACTGATAGAGCAGATTCATTTCAAAAGCTAGAAACAAAGAGTTTGGGATCAGCAAATACAATTTTGGTAAGATAATTAATAAATAAATATACTAAAAGATAAATAAATATTAAAACAGTTTATAACATACAAGGTTAGATAGATGAAAGTTAATGGTAACCAGGTTTATCCAGGTAATATAATAGAATACAAAAATTCACTTTGGTCTGTGGTAAAAACACAAGCAGTAAAACCTGGAAAAGGCGGAGCCTTTAATCAGGTAGAATTAAAATCAATTACTGATAATACCAAACTTAATGAAAGATTTAGATCTGATGACTCAATTGAGGTAGTTAGAATTGAAAGCTATGAATTCCAATATTTATATTCAAATGATAATAAAGCTGTGTTTATGAATAAAAATACATTTGAACAAATTGAATTAAATGATGAATTCATAGGAGAAAGAAAAGCATATTTACAAGATGGAATGATTGTACAAATAGAAATGTATGAAGAAAGACCAATTGGCTTAATTTTCCCTAAACAATTAACACTAAAAATCAAAGATACAGAGCCTACTATTAAAGGACAAAGCGCTTCTTCTTCTTATAAACCTGCAATATTGGAAAATAATATTAGAGTGATGGTCCCACCATTTGTTTCTGTAGGAGACAGTATCGTGGTTGATACTAATGATTCATCGTATATAAAAAGAACAGATTGATAAAAAAAATGGTCGCATCCCCTATAATGAATATAATCACACAAGCAACTCGTAAAGCTGCAAAAATATATATGAGAGATTTTGGTGAAATACAAAATCTTCAGACATCTACAAATTCTATAAAAAATTTTACTGATAAAAGTAAAAATAAAGTTCAAGAAGTGTTAATTGCAGAAATAACTAAAGCCTATCCCAAGGATGGCATAGTTTGTGATAATTATTACAAAGACATAAATAATTCTGAAAATGGTGTGTGGGTAATAAATGCGTTGGACGGACAAGAAAATTTTTCTCGAGCTATACCGTATTTTTCTTTGTCAGTTGCTTACAAAAGAAATAACGTTATTACTGACGGCGTTGTTTACAACCCATCAACTGATGATTTATTTACTGCCGAAAAAGGAAAAGGAGCAAGCCTAAACGGAAAAAGGATAAGAGTGTCCTCCATGGAATCTATTAATCATTCTATGATTTCTGTAAGGGAATATGATGATATTTTAACTATTAATAATAAAAAATTATATCATGATATAAAAAGCGAAGGAGCCAATGTTAGATCTTTTGGTTCACCCTCTATTGATATAGCCAGAGTTGCATCAGGAAATATTGACGCTTATATTCAGAGTAATAATAATTTAATTACACTCGCTGCAAGTATATTGATATTATTAGAATCAGGGG
>Ga0308019_10001657_pt1 | contig 13120 bp, 12 predicted proteins | sample Neamet284_FD_203135 | JGI IMG/M metagenome (GOLD analysis project Ga0308019, IMG submission 203135) | Marine microbial communities from water near the shore, Antarctic Ocean - #284 | ecosystem: Environmental > Aquatic > Marine > Unclassified | place: Southern Ocean | collected 2014-10-01 | reverse complement strand
ACTTCAGTGCGGATTGGTCTGACCGAAAAGATGCGGTAATTAAATTCCTAGAGGATCATGGCGTAAAAGGACTCTCCTTCATGAAAGTCGATGGAAACGACAATCAATTCATTCGGGATATCCATGAAAAATGGACTGGTGCCTTGCCCTTCACAATCGTTTTTGACAAAAATGGTAATATATCTGATTATTGGGAGATGATGAAAAGTAAAGATCATTTTGAATCGGCTATTAAGAAAGCAATTAAACTATGAGATTTGAACCATTCCAGTTAGAACGTCAGCAATCCATTTGGGAGAACAAAGTTGATTATAATCTCTCCGAAAGTGGTGTCCATCCCGGCACATTAAAATCGCTTTTTTCATCACGATTCATCGAACAAATTGAAAACACAGAATTGACCTATGGTTACACGGAAGGATCCCCTGAATTAAGGCAATCTATTGCTTCAGTTTATGCGGGTGCCACAATCGAGAATATTCAGGCATTTAATGGTTCTGCGGAAGCGAACATGGTGGCCATTATGACCTTGTTAGATAAGGGCGACGAAATGGTTTATATGGTGCCCAATTATCTTCAAATCTATGGTTTTGCCCGTGGATTGGGTGTGGATGTTAAAACATTCGAACTTCATGAATCATTGAATTGGCAACCGGATTTAGATGAATTACGAAACATCGTCACTGATAAAACCAAAATGATTTGTATTTGTAATCCTAATAATCCCACGGGATCGGTTTTACCTAAGGAAACGATACATGCCATCGGAGAGATAGCACAATCGGTGGGCGCCTGGATATTATCGGATGAAGTATATCGTGGCGCAGAGCTCAATGGGAAAGAATGCACTTCTGTTTGGGAAATTGATTATGATAAAACCATTGTGAATTGCGGCTTATCCAAAGCATATGGATTGCCTGGACTTCGGTTGGGGTGGTCTGTCTCTAACGACAATTATATCCAGAAATCTTGGGAAACCCATGATTATACATCCATCGCCATTGGCCGGTTGAGTGATATGATTGCAGCCTATGTTCTTCTTCCTGAAAATCGAATGAAAACATTGAACCGTACCCGAGAGGCACTCAGCAGAAATCTTATATTATTCCAAACTTGGGTGAATTTATTTCAAGGGAAAATTAATTTTATTTCCCCAGATGCCGGGGCTATGGCATTTGCGAATTACAAATGGAAAATCAATTCGACTAAATTAATTGAAAAAGTTCGAGATGAAGCTAGCGTAATGTTGGTGGCTGGGGATTGGTATGGCATGGACCATTATCTCCGTTTCGGTTATGGCGCAAAACAAACTGATCTTGAAACAGCATTGGAACGCATCACACCCATTTTTAATTCATTATGATTTCATTCCCTAAGGATGTGATGCAGGCTCATGAGCGCTCTAAATCTTATATCCGACACACTCCCCTTGAATATTCACCCTATTTGAGTCATCTTGTTCATGGCGATGTTTACCTAAAACTGGAGAATATTCAAAAAACGGGTTCATTTAAATTTCGTGGTGCTATCAGTAAAATGACCGCCTTGACCGATGAAGAAAAATCTAAAGGAGTTGTAACTGCTTCCACGGGAAATCATGGTGCTGCCTGTTCACTAGCCATGTCTCTCCTTGGAGTTAAAGGTAAGATTGTTGTTCCTGAAACTGTCCATAATAATAAGGTAGATAATATTCTCAGTTTTGGTGGAGAAGTAGAATATTTTGGCAATGATTGTATTATTGCAGAAGAACGAGCCCAAGAAATTTCAAATACTACCGGCGCTACATATATTTCACCTTATAATGATCCGGATATTCTTTGCGGCCAAGGGACCATGGGGGTTGAGATTTGGAATGATTTGGCCATTGTAGATTCAGTTTTTGTTTCTGTGGGTGGCGGTGGATTGATCTCCGGCGTGGGTAGCTATCTTAAAACCATGAATCAAAAAATAAAGATAGTTGGCGTTTCTCCCCAAAACTCCTGCGTTATGTATGAATCACTCAAAGCGGGCGAACAATTGGATTTACCGTCAGAAGACACCCTCTCTGATGGAACGGCTGGTGGAGTGGAAATGGGTTCTATCACCTTTGAATTATGTCAGAATATAATTGATGATTTTGTGTTGGTTTCTGAAGATGAAATTGCTGAAGGTATTCGCATTGGTATAGAAAAAAACCACCAATTGATTGAAGGCGCCGCAGGGGCGGCCATTGCTGGATTTATGAAAAAGAAAGATCAATTAATGGGGCAAACGGTAGTTATTATTATATGTGGCGGGAATATTAGTTCCGAAGTGCTTAAAAAAGTTCTTTGATGAAGATCTATAATTTGGATGAGATTAAATCGGTTTTGCCTCAAATCAACTTGGCTGGGGAAATCGAAAGGGGATTTTCGGCCTATTCCAATGGAGAAGTCGTTGTACCTCCAGTTGGTGAATTGAACTTCGATATGCCACCTGGAGATGTTCATATTAAGTATGGTTATATTAAAAACGATAATGTGTATGTGATAAAAATAGCTTCTGGTTTTACCCGGAACTCTGATCATGGACTTCCCAACGGAAATGGTATGATGTTGGTTTTTAGTCAGAAAACGGGACAGCCCTTAGCTGTTTTGGAGGATGAAGGCTTTCTGACAGATGTCCGTACAGCGGTTGCTGGAGCCATCTGCGCTAAATATTTGGCACCAAAGATTATTCGCAAAATCGGAATTGTTGGGACAGGCGTTCAAGGTAAGCTTCAACTCAAATATTTAGATGGCATTATTGATTGTAAATCGGCTATTGTTTGGGGAAGGAGTGAATCGTCGTTGTTCAAATATCAATCAGATATGAAAAATAGTGGTTTTGAAATAACCACAACTACTGAAATAGGTAAAATTATTGACGAATGTCAATTGATTGTCACGTGTACCCCTAGTGAATCGGCGTTAATTCTTCGCGTTAATCCCGGCACACATATTACCGCCATGGGATCTGATACTTTAACAAAGCGAGAATTGGATTCATCCATACTTTTTGAAGCTGATCTTGTGGTTGCGGACAGTAAATCTCAATGTGAAGAACGGGGTGAAATCTATCAAGCAATGAAAGATGGATTTAGCATGGATAATGTGGTAGAACTTGGTGAAATAATAAATAGAGTGATTAAAGGCAGAACAAATGATGACCAAATTACTATTTCTGATTTAACCGGCGTGGCTGTTCAGGATATTCAGATATCAAAAGCAGTTCTGGAATATTTATGAAAAATAGATTTTGAGGTACTAGTTTTAATTCTTATTTCAAGAGAATCCTGCCGATTTTCAGGACATAGGTTCTTGTATTAATTTTAAATAACTAGATATAAAACCTAATTTTGTATAATGGGAAATATTCTGTAATATTTACTACTTTAAAAAGAGAGTATAATTATGATTCAACATTTTAAAAAATCAATATTTTTAGCGTTATTTATGTCGTTTACTTTTGCAGAAGAATTAGAACTGGGGTCGTCTATCCCATTAGGTGATGTGAAAATGAAAGACATTAGTGGAAAGTTTATTAGTCTAAACCAAATCAAAATGGATAATGGGTTATTGGTAAATTTTTCATGCAATACTTGTCCATGGGTTGTGGCTTGGCAGGATCGATATAATGCCCTCGCCAATGAAAGTAGGAGCAATAAAATAGGCTTTATAACTATTAATTCGAATGAACGTATTCGCGACCGCGGAGAGAGTCTAAATGATATGCGTGATTTCTCAAAAAAATATGGTCATGATTTTTTATATACTATGGATGAAGGATCCAAATTAGCGACCGCATTTGGCGCCACTAAAACGCCTCATATCTATTTGTTCGACGGTAAAGGAAAGTTGGTTTACCGAGGTGCTATAGATGATAATGCCCGAAATCCAAAAATGATAAAAGAGGCATACCTTATGGATGCGATTCAAGCGGTAGGGAAGGGTGTTTCAGTACCAGTTGCAGAAACACGGGCGTTGGGTTGTGGTATTAAATTTGCGAAAAATTAAGAATTAATACGCGATTGATATGAGAAATTATACATTTTCGAAAACTCACCCATTGCAAAGTGTTCTACAGTCTCCATTTTTGAGGACAAATCTATTCCAAAAGCAATCATTGATAGATCGTTGGAACTAATAGCTTTATAAAAGGTATATTCAGGTATGTTTAAACGTCTCATCTCTATTGGATTAGTTTTAATCATGGCTTTTGCGATGGCGACGCCATTACTACACATTGACTGTGATATGCCTTGTTGTGAGGCAAAGAAAGAATCTTGTTGTGTTGAAGAAGCGGATATAGATTACAAAAAAAGTTGTACGGTGTCTAAGACTAAATGTGGTCATTCACAATTTATTCCAATTGTATCGGCTCCTAAATTAAATTTAAAACCTGCTAATGTTGATATGGCAAATTCTACGTGCAAAATAAAAATGGATGCGCCCAAATGTCAGATTTCCAAGAAAACTGTCTCTCTAGACCACTCGTCTGATTCTCAGGCGAAATTTTTAATCCCTCTCCGCTTATAATATTATCCTAACTTAGGGCAGTTTCGCCCACTTTTAGGGATCCGTACTTCTCGGATCTGTTGATTTTGTTCAACAATTAGGATAATTATGAATCTATTTTTAAGACCAATAAAACTTTTTAAACCTATCATCTCTTCGATGTTAGGTTTTATTCCCCTGATGGCATTTCAAGGTGATTTGGATATATATATCCAAAAAGCTAAAGAAAATAATCCTGTGATTAAGCGATCATACAACCTATGGAAATCTGCAGAAGCAAGTATTGTGTCTGTTAAAGGATTGTCCAACCCCACCGTAAGTGTTGGTTATTTTCTCGAAAGTATAAATACAGCCACTGGCCCTCAACAATATAAAATCGGATTAATGCAAAAATTCCCGTTTCTTGGGAAAAGGGGATTGGAAGGAAAAATCCAAACATCAAAAGCAGAACATTCATATTACAAGTATGTGGGGCATCAATTGGAACTCGATCACGCCGTACGATCAACTTGGTATGATTATTACTATTTATTAAAAGTTGTAGAACTGACAAAACAAAATTTCAATTTGATTCAAAATTGGGATGGCGTCATTCGATCTAAATATGTGACTGCACGAACTGGTCATCCTGATTTAATTAAAACCCAAATTGAATTAATACAACTTGAGGATGAACTATTCACATTAGACAATAAAAAAAAACCGATTCTAGAACAATTCAGATCTTTGTTGAATGATTCCTCCTTGACAGATATTATCGTTCCGGATTCTTTAACATTTGAATGGGTTAAAATGGATCTATCTTCGATTAAAGGACAAATCCTTAAAAACAACACGAAGGCCTTAGGTGCAACTGCAGAGATAGAAATGCAAAAAGTAAGAGTCAAACGGTTCAAATTGAATCGGATGCCGGATATTGGTTTGGGTGTAGAGTCAATCACTACAGGTAAAAAGGACGGAAATTCCGTTAGCGGGAAAGATCCATTGGTAGTAAAACTATCATTTGATATACCAATTTGGTTCAGAAAAACGAACGCAGAAATAGCATCGGCAAATCATGAATTGATTGGCGCCGAATCTCAGGCTGTATCTATCCAAAATGAACTAAAGAGAGAATTGGAGATGGTTTTATTTGACCTGGAAGAATCCAACCGCCAAATCAGACTTTACAAGGATGTTCTTATACCCAAAGGGTTGGAATCTCTTGGCGCATCCGAAATTGCATATAGAGGGGATAAAATTGAATTTATTTCTTTGGTTGATGCACAACGCCGCCTTCTCAATTTTCAAATGAAATATGAAAAAGCATTGGTGGATTATTTGAAGGCAAAATCTAAATTATCAGTTTTGACTGGGGAGAAAATATGATGAATATGAAACAACTTTTAAATGATTACAAATTAACCATGGGGTTAGTGTTAACCGCATTTTTATTGGGATCATGGTTTGCAGCTGTTGATACTACATTAGAAAATGTGAATCAAAATACTCATAGAGAATCGTCTCAAGTGTGGACATGTTCAATGCACCCCAATGTACAGCTTCCTGAGGTGGGTCAATGTCCCATTTGTTTTATGGATATGATTCCATTAGTAAATCAAAGTAGTAACAGTATTAATCCTAACCAGCTTTCATTATCAGAAAATGCGGTAAAATTAGCCGATATTGAAACGGTGACTGTTGCCTATGGCAAAGCCGAAATGGTAATTCAATTATCAGGGAAAGTGGGTTATGATGAATCACGAATTGGAAATATAACAGCCTGGGTTTCGGGAAGAGTTGAGCGTATGTTTGTAGATTACACAGGTATTACAGTGAATAAGGGGGATCACATGATTGAGCTTTACAGTCCGGATCTCTATGCAGCCCAAGAAGAATTAATTCAAGCACGTAAATTGTTAAGTACAGGCGTATCCCCGTCCGCATCATATCAAAAATCAATGGAATCAAATCTGTTTGCAGCACGAGAGAAACTTCGACTTATGGGACTGGTTGCAGCACAAATTAAGGACATAGAGTACGGGGAAACTCCTACTGATGTTGTAACTGTATATAGCCCCATGTCTGGTGTTGTTATTCAAAAAAATGGTGTGGAAGGTGCCTATGTAAAAACGGGTACCAATATTTATACCATTGCCGATTTGGGTAGAGTGTGGGTCATTCTAGATGCTTATGAAACCGATCTGCCATGGTTGGCTTTTGGGCAAGATGTGTCCTTCAAAACAGAAGGCATTCCCGGCAAAATTTTTAAAGGGAGAATCGCATTCATTGATCAAATGGTTGATGAAAAAACCCGAACAGTAAAGGTGCGTATTAATGTAGCAAATCCGAATGGACAGTTGAAACCGGGTATGTTTGTTCGTGGATTGATTCAAGCATCCATCGGTGGTGAGGGAAAGGTGATTAGTCCTGAATTGGCGAATAAATGGGTTTGTCCTATGCATCCAGAAGTGGTGAAGGTTAAGTTTGATAGCTGTCCTATTTGTGAAATGGATTTAGTTAAATCAGAATCTTTGGGAATCGTCCATACAGCGGGTCATCGTCATGACAATTTACTGATTCCTGCCAGCGCTGTTCTAAAAACAGGTGACCGTGCCATCGTATATGTAAAAGTTCCGATAGATGAACCAACATTTGAAGGTCGAGAAATCATATTAGGACTGAGAGTCGGTGATCAATATGTAGTGAAGTCTGGTCTAACTGCCGGTGAAAAAGTTGTTTTTAAGGGGAATTTTAAAATTGATAGTGCCATGCAAATTTCTGCAAAGTCTAGTATGATGAATATCAATATCGATATGGATAAGAATTAACCCATGATGGATCAACATTGAGATGAATATAATCACGATTTATAGAACTTTCCGGAATTTTAAAACTTCCGAAAAGGTGAAAAAAGAAAGTATTAAAACATGTTAGATAAGCTGATACAATACTGCCTCAACAATAAATTGATTGTGGGTATCTTTTTAATCGTCATGGTTGTTTGGGGCGTAATGGTGGCACCATTTGACTGGAAAATTGGTGCGTTGCCTAGAGATCCGATTCCGGTGGATGCAATCCCTGATATTGGTGAAAATCAGCAAATTGTTTTTACAAAATGGAGCGGTAGAAGCCCTCAAGATATTGAAGACCAAGTCACCTATCCATTAACCACCGCTTTGTTGGGACTTCCCGATGTGAAGACGGTTCGATCCTTTTCTATGTTCGGATTTTCAACCATTTATGTCATATTCAACGAAAATGTGGAATTTTACTGGTCTCGTTCCAGAATTCTTGAAAAACTAAATTCCCTTCCATCGGGAATATTGCCACAGGGCGTCCAACCCACGTTGGGTCCTGACGCAACCGCTTTGGGACAAGTATTTTGGTATACACTTGAAGGACGAGATTCAGACGGCAATCCTACGGGTGGTTGGGATTTACAAGAATTACGTAGTATCCAAGATTGGACCGTTCGATATGCACTTCAGTCTTCAGACGGCGTGGCAGAAGTGGCATCCATCGGTGGCTTCGTGAAAGAATATCAAATTGATGTGGATCCTCTCGCTATGCGTGAGCACGGCATCCAATTAATGGATGTTTTCGATGCAGTACGACAATCTAACCTAGATGTAGGCGCTCGAACGATTGAAGTAAACCGCGTAGAATATATGGTTCGTGGACTGGGATTTATTAAATCGCTTGAAGATATACAATACACGGCGGTTAAGTCTCGAAACAATGTGCCCATTTATATCAAGGATATTGCCCATGTAGCATTAGGGCCGGCGCTTCGAAGAGGCGTGTTAGATAAAGAAGGGGCCGAAGCTGTTGGCGGTGTTGTGGTTGCACGCTATGGAGAGAATCCACTGGAAACTATTAAAAGCGTTAAAGAAAAAATAAAAGAGATTGCCCCAGGATTACCTAAGAAGATCCTTTCAAATGGTACCGAGAGTCAAGTGACTGTGGTGCCATTTTATGATCGCACAGGGTTAATTAATGAAACATTAGGCACATTGAATCATGCATTGCGGGATGAAATTTTAATTACCATAATTGTCATTTTAGTCATGGTGATGCACTTTCGGGCATCCTTGCTCATCTCTAGCATGCTACCTCTAACAGTACTTATGGTATTTATCTGTATGAAATTATTCAAAGTGGATGCCAATATTGTAGCTCTTTCTGGGATCGCCATTGCTATTGGTACAATTGTAGATATGGGTATTGTGGTAACGGAGAATATTTTAAAACACTTAGAAAAGGCAAAAACTAAGACAAAAAATGTAATCTTTAACGCTGTCTCAGAGGTGAGTGGTGCTGTTGTGACGGCTGTCTCTACTACAGTCATTAGTTTTTTACCTGTATTTACTATGATTGGCGCAGAGGGAAAACTTTTTAAACCATTGGCCTATACAAAAACCTTTGCACTTGTGTCTTCGGTAATAATCGCGCTTACCGTTTTACCCGTTATGGCCAATCTATTGCTCGGGCGGAAAAAGAAATTTTTTTCCATGGGAACACCGGAAATATTTAAACGAATTCCATGGCTGGGGAGTGGATTAGTAATTTTTATGGTTGTTATGATTCTTGCTATTACATGGGCGCCACTGGGTCCTCAAAAAGGGTTTTCTATGAATACTCTTTTTGCATCTTCAATAATTGCCATTATCATGGGTGGCGTAACTTTATTTACAAAAGTATATCCAAAAATACTCGCTTGGGCTTTGGATCATAAACTAAGAGCATTGTCCTTGCCTGCTTTCGTGACCGTGTTTGGATTAGTGGTCTGGTTGGGTTTTAAAACATTCACAGGATGGGTGCCCAATGTCATCCATTCTACACGGCCCATGACGGCTTTAAATCATGTATTCCCGGGGCTTGGAAAAGAGTTTATGCCGCCATTGGATGAAGGATCATTTCTCTATATGCCGACAACAATGCCCCATGCAGGCATGGAAGAATCTATAGACGTTCTTCAAACATTGGATAAAGCGTTGTATGCTGTTCCAGAAGTTGAATCGGTAGTTGGGAAAATTGGTCGTGTGGATTCACCCTTGGATCCGGCACCATTGAATATGGTAGAAACAATTGTGGGGTATAAGCCCGAGTATGGGGTGGATGAAAATGGTAATACAACTCGATTATGGAGAGACCATATTAAAACATCCGATGATATTTGGGATGAGTTGTTGAAGGTGGCACAAATCCCTGGCACAACATCGGCACCAAAACTTCAGCCAATTTCTGCGCGGTTGGTCATGCTCCAAAGTGGCATGCGTGCTCCCATGGGAATTAAATTAAAAGGTCCGGATTTAGCATCTATTGAAACATTCGGATTGGATTTAGAAAAACATTTAAAAAACTCACCGGGTGTAAAAGCAGACATGGTGTTTGCAGATCGAATTATTGGAAAACCATACCTTGAAATTGAGATTGATCGCAGGGCCATTGCCCGTTATGGGATTACCATGAAACAAGTTCAACATACAATAGAAGTTGCAGTGGGCGGAATGCCAATCACTTCAACAGTAGAAGGGCGAGAACGGTATCCTGTTCGTGTCCGATATATGCGTGAATTTCGAGATAAATTTGAATCATTGGATAAGATTCTCATTTCAGCGCCAAACGGTGCCCAGATTCCATTAATTCAATTGGCGGATGTGAATTATGTAAAAGGACCTCAAGTTATTAAAAGTGAAGATACTTTTAAAATGGGGTATGTCCTTTTTGATAAGCTAAGCAATTGGGCTGAAGTGGATGTGGTTGAATCAGCTCAAGGTTATTTGAAATCACTGATTCAAAAGGGTGAATTGAAAGTTCCCAATGGGGTGAGCTATACTTTTGCGGGTAGTTACGAAAACCAAATTCGTGCGTCCAAAAAGCTCGCGGTTGTCTTGCCCCTTGCGTTGGTATTGATATTCTTGATACTTTATTTTCAGTTCAAAAAAGTATCAACAGCAATAATAGTATTTAGCGGAATTTTCGTCGCATGGTCTGGTGGGTTCGTTATGCTATGGTTGTATGGTCAAGATTGGTTTATGAATTTTGGTCTATTCGGAGAAAATATGCGCGATTTATTCCAAATACACCCAGTCAATTTGAGTGTTGCTGTATGGGTTGGATTTTTAGCATTATTTGGAATTGCCAGCGATAATGGTGTTATCATTAGCACTTATTTGGATCAAAGTTTTCAGCAACGAAAACCCAATTCCATAAAAGAAATTCGAGAAGCTGTGGTTTTTGCAGGTGAACGGCGAATTCGACCTGCTATGATGACTGCCGCCACAACCATATTGGCACTTATTCCAGTGCTTATGTCCACTGGTCGAGGGGCCGACGTGATGGTACCCATGGCAATTCCATCCTTTGGGGGTATGTTATTTGCAATTATGACCACATTTGTGGTGCCAATATTCTATTCTTTAATTAGAGAAAAAGAACTTAAACAATGAAGAAAAAGACGTTGAAAATGAAGAATGCAATACCGATAATTTTTGCATTAACCTTCATTGGATGTGAAAATAAAACCGACGATCATAATGAAGCATTAATTGAAAATATTGTGTAAGATATCCGCCTGGGAATGGAGAATGGAGAAGGGGCAGCCTTTCGTAAGCATTACCTGGCTTGGGATGGCGCCCGATATTTTGAAGGTGGTGGGCAAAAGTTGGGATTAGAAGATCTAATCGTTCATCATGTTGAACCTGAAGCTAAATTGGGTTTGAAACTGGTCTTCGATAATGTCCACACGTATTTTGAGTAAAATTTTACTTGGGTACTTGTGAATACTAAAAGCAAGTTAAAGACGAAAAGTGGTCGCAAGATCCATAATAAAGGTCACGGGACTTATTTACTACGCTGAGTAAATGATGCCTGTAAAGTTGTTAATACCAAATCCGCCAGTAAACCGGTGAAATGATTAGTGAATCGTTAATTGAATCAAAGGTAAAATGACATGAAAATAAATAAATTGTGCAAACTTTCACAAAGATTATTCAGTATTCTCAATATTCGGGCAACCCTGGTGTTGGGATTTATTCTTTTGCTACAGGCACCGCTTTGGGGCCAATGACCCCTCTGAACGAATCCAAGCCTCCCGGTCGGGACGGCTAATTCTGGTGTTGGTTTAGATAAGGGTAATCTTATCATCGGTGCGAATACGATGTTTCAGAATATTGAATGGTGGCACAGCGAACTTGAAGTATCTGAAGGCGATCACGAAGGAAATTTGAATTCAAGTTTGGTACAAATCAATGCAACCTATGGACTGTCTGAGAACTGGAACCTGAGTGTGGATATTATGACGGGAAATAGATCCATGGATTTTTATCGTGACGCGAATATTCATCACCGCGACGAAAACAAAATAGGTATGGGCGATACACGATTTACTCTCAGATATTTAATGGAGAATACAACTTTCGGTCCCGGTCAGCGGATTTTCATCGGAGGTGGGTTGGTTATTCCTTCAAACAATTCTCTGACAGAAAATCCATTTAAACTAGGTAAGGCAGGGAAATCACATACGCATTTCAATTTGAGCGAAGGCGTGTTAAAAGGACATGGGGAATTTCAATATTTCAGACGGACTGACGGTTCCATATTTCCTGGCGGCGTGTTAAAAGTGGATGTTCCGCTGGGAACGAATCAATACGGATTCAAGCCGGGAGTACAGTTCTCCGGAGCGGCACTGTTATATTTCCAGACCAAATCGTTTTGGGGCGGAATTCCATTTTTTCAGATGCTGGGACAATATCGAAACCCGGCTATTTGGGATGGTGAAGAGGCACCAAATTCCGGCGGAAGTGTGTTGCAGTTTGGCGGCGGATTAACCTTTGCAACAAAAGGATATATGTTGACTGTTTCAACACGCAAACCAATATATTTCAAGGCAAGTGTAGCAAGCCAGGAAGAAATAAAAGTAACGAGTAAAACCAATGTTTGGGGACTGTCTTTGAGTATTCGCAAATCATTCTCTTTATTTAAAATGAAGTCGGATGAAAAGAAAGAGGAAATAGACCATGACGATTCTCAACATTAAATTATCCATCAAATCATTTTTGACTAAAGATTAATTGTGTTTTTACCTTCCCATTTAGCATCTGGATATATTCTGGGAAAATTTGTTAAAAGGTCATTGTGGACTATATCTCCGTTTATGCCAGTATTAATCATAGCTTCGATTTTACCCGATCTTGATGGTGTATCGTCTGAAACCGTAGCGGGTCATCATTCTATTCTCCATACACCCATATGTTGGATTGTAATATTTGGCCTCATGGGCTTTGTAGGTAGAATAACACAGAATGAAAAAATAAAACCAATATCATTGGGAATATTCATTGGTACGCAATTGCATTTATTTTTGGATTGGTTTACGGCGCGTACCGTGGGAATAAAATGGCTTTACCCCTTTAGCGATAAAGATTATTTTCTCTATAAAATTCAACCAGAACAAGGAGAAGGACCTGTCTGGGAAATGATCCAAAACCCTTATTTTTCATTTTATATGGAAAATTCATTTTTATTTTGGTCTGAAATTGGATTGTTATTTACGACGGTAATAATACTTTATCGCAATCGATTGAGGGTAGTTGATGAATGAAAGACATTAAAACCTTTGG
>Ga0308019_10001655_pt1 | contig 13123 bp, 13 predicted proteins | sample Neamet284_FD_203135 | JGI IMG/M metagenome (GOLD analysis project Ga0308019, IMG submission 203135) | Marine microbial communities from water near the shore, Antarctic Ocean - #284 | ecosystem: Environmental > Aquatic > Marine > Unclassified | place: Southern Ocean | collected 2014-10-01 | reverse complement strand
AAAGATATTAAAATGATTGATTACTGGGAGAATAGTATGATGCCAAGAATGAGAAATGTTATGAAGCAGTTAAGAGAATCGAACGCTAAACTAGCAGATATAGAGAATAGTAAATAGACTGCAAATTTTAACTTATTACTAAATCATCATTCGGTGAAAAATATCGCTACCATTGCATAATGGCTATGTACAATTAAAAGTCTAACGACTATAAATTATACTTTTCGATTATACTTTTCTAGCTTTTCTTCATCAACTTCTATGCCAAGTCCTGGACCATCTGGTGTAATAATGTGACCATTTAAAACTTTAATAGGATTTTTAACAACATCATCAACTAAATATTGGTTTGTAACACTTGCGTCCCATTCTAGTGATGGTAATGATACAGCTAAATGTGAAATTGCAGCACTGGCAATAGAACTATCTGCAGTTTTTCCTGCAAGATTGATATTCATGGATAGGCTTGTCATTAACTCTCCAGCTTTCATAACTTCAGAAGAACTTCCTAGCTTAATAAGTTTTAGACTACCCCCCATGGCTGCGCCTTGATCGTAATGGTTTTGAATATCTGCTATGGAATGAATGCCTTCATCAGCGGCTATTGGGACAGAACAAACATCTGCACACTTTTTCATTGTTTCAATATCATGGCCCATGACAGGTTGTTCAAAAAAATCTAAACCAGCAGAGCCTGCTCCTTTAGCAAAAATTAATGCATTTTCTGGACTAAAACCCTGATTTGCATCTGCTGAAACATGAACTTTTGTACCCACTATTTTTCTTGTTTGTTCGGCGCGTTTAAGATCTATTTTTGGATCATTCACGCCAACCTTTACCTTAAATGCTATGTAACCCTCATCCGCTCTGTCTTGAACTAATTGCATTTCATCTTTGCTTCCTGCTACCATCCAGAACATTGGAGCTTTTTCACGTTTTTTCCCTCCAAGAATTTCATATATTGGTTTATTTTGATGTTTCCCTATTAAATCATATAATGCGCTATCAATTGCAGATTTTGCACTATGGTTTCCATACATCATAGGCTCAATTAAATCATGTAAATCGTTATGAGATAGAATTTCTTTGTTTTGTAATCTATCTGCCATAAACTTTGTTGCAGCCACGAGACCTTCTGTTGTTTCCCCTGTCATAGTAGGAGCCGATGAAGCTTCTCCCCAACCAATATTGCCATCGCTATCTTTCACTCTTACTATTAGATTATCGCATGTTTCAATTAGGATACCAGCCATTTTTACTGGCATTTTTAATGGTATTGCGATTGCAAAAGCATCAATTTCTGAAATACGAAACATATTTTTTATCTCTCTATTATTTGGCAATTATTAATTTATTGCGCTTAATTTACTGAATTGGTATTTTTTTAATATCAATTGTTATTTTATATTAATAACTTTATTAAATAGTGTTATAAAGTTAATTATCATTATTATTTTTTTTAAATCAATATTTCAAACAAATATTATTCTTTTAATATAGAGAATGAAGATTATTTTGTAAAGGTAACGAATAATGGCTAAATTAGAACAAATAAACCTTGGGGTTATAGGGGTAGGATGGGTTGGTGGAATAAGAGCGACGGCTTGTAAAAAAAATCCACTTATTGATAAATTACATATAGCAGAAATTAATAAAGCAAGACAAAACGAGTTAAAAAATGAACTTGAACCATATGCAATAACCGATAATTGGAAAGATATTGTTGATAATGATGATATTGATGCGGTCGTAATTTCTATGACTCCAGAGACAAAAAGGTTTCCAATGGTTATGGAGTGTCTTGAAAAAGGTAAGCATGTATTTGTTGAAAAACCTATAGCACCTACAATTAAAGAGGCAGATGAAGCGCTTCAACTAGCAAAGAAAAATAATTTAAAACTTACAATTGGATATTCAAGAAGATTTGATCCAAGGTATGCTTATATGAATAAAGCTCTTAAAGGAGGGTTGATTGGAGATCCTGTTACATGTCTTATTTCAAGGCATTCAACTCGAGAATTGGGAATGAAAATAACAGGTAGATCAAATTTGTCACCTGCTTCAATCGCAGGGGTGCATGATATTGATTATATTTTATGGGCAATGCAACCAAGGAAGCCAATTAGAGTGTATTCCCAAACATCAGGTAAGTTGTTCTCAAAAAACAGTGATAATCCAGACCATCAGTGGGTTATGATAACTATGGATGATGGGACCACAATAACAATCGGTATTGGTTGGATTTTACCCCCTCACACTCCAAACTATGTTCAAGCATTCATTGAGGTTATTGGAACAGAAGGTACTCTCACGATAGATGATTCCCATAAGGATATTCAATTGAGTACAATTAAAAATGGGATCCAATATCCAATGTCATCAATGCCAGGAGAACAGATTGATCATGTATTTGCAGGTTCTATGCATGAGGAGGTAAATCATTTTATTAGCGCAATAGTTTTTGACCATCCTGTTATGATCACTGGTGATGAAGCAAAATTGGTTATGCAAGTATCTCAAGCAGCTGATATGTCTGTTGAATTAGGAGAACCAGTCTCTCTTCCTAGAAATGACTTTAAGTAAGTAGTTAGTTAACATGGATGAACAATTATTATTTAATCTAACATTTTCAACTGCATTGATTCCTATTTTGCAGATAATTTGGATCGACTTAATTCTCAGTGGTGACAACGCCATTGTCATCGCATTGGCATGTAAAAACTTGTCTCCAAAAAAAAGACGATGGGGTTTAATTTTAGGTACTGGGGTAGCTATTGCATTAAGAATTTTCTTTGCTGGTATTGTAACACAAATATTAGATGCCCCATATGTAAGAACGGTCGGTGGTATTCTGCTTTTATGGATTGCAATAAAGTTGCTTTTACCTGAGAAAGAATCTGATATTAACTCAGGGAATCAAGCAAATACTTTATGGAAAGCAATTTTAACTATTGCAATCGCCGACGCGGCAATGAGTTTAGATAATGTTATCGCGGTTGCGGCTGTGGCACACGGTTCGATAAGTTTAATAGCATTTGGTGTGCTATTCTCTATACCACTATTAATTATTGGTAGTTCATTCTTGCTTAAAGTATTTGATAAGTATCCAATCTTAATATGGTTCGGGGGTGCATTACTTGGTTGGATATCTGGTCATTTATTATTGACGGACCCGGCAACAGAAAAAATGTTTACAACATTATTTGGGGATAGTACGATGATAATTAATATAGAAACCATGGGATCATTGTTGATTGCCATATTTGTGGTATTTATTAGTAAAATGATTATAAGGTACAAAAGATAATTTTTAAAAAAGGAGCCTATAAATGATTCAACCTTACTTGGATACGGTAAACGAAGTCGCAGCTTGGATTGGTCCAGAACTCAGAGATCGTATGGATTGGATTTTACATTTAGATGACATAGAATTAAAAGAAATAGATGATGCTTTGGAAAATATCAAAGCTAAAAACATAAGTATTCCTTTTCTAAAATCAGATTTTTTACTTCCTACACTTAGCAAAAAGATAACGAGCTTATATGATATATTAGAAAATGGCTTAGGTTTTTCACTTGTTAGAGGTATCCCTCGAGATAAATATTCAAATGAAGAATGCGAGATTATTTATTGGGGTATAGGTATTCATCTAGGCACTCCGGTTTCACAAAATACAAGAGGACATTTATTAGGTCATGTAACTGATGAGGGAAGAAAAATTTCAGACCCTAACACAAGAATGTATCAAACAAAATTAAGAATGGATTTCCATACGGACCAGTTACCAGTTGATGTGGTTGGTTTATTTTGCCAGAGAAATGCAAAAAAAGGAGGGGCTAGTTATTTGGTTAGCGCTCTAGCTGTCCATAATGTTCTTTTAAAAGAAAGACCAGATTTGATTGAAGTATTGCACCAGCCATTTAATCTGGATTGGCGTGGTGAAAATGCAGATAATGAACAACCTTGGTATACTTGCCCTATGTTCAGTTATTATGACAATAAATTATCAGCTCGACTAACTTCAAGAGCATTCTTTGAATCTGTTGTAAGACACGGAGAACAACTTGCTCTTAGTGATATTCAGCGTGAAGCTCTTGATGTTGTTCAAGAAATCAGCGAAAGAGAATCATTACGTTTCTCAATGGGTTTTACAGAAGGTGATATTCAATTTATTAACAATCATCAGATATTGCATGCACGAGAAGATTACGAAGATTACGAAGAAACACATTTAAAAAGGCATTTGCTAAGAATGTGGATATCATTTCCACAAGAACACCGCAGGAATTTATCACCAGAATTACAAGAAAGATATTCATATGTTGAACGTGGTGGCATAGCAAAGAAAGAGGTAACGTAATGGTTATAAATATTGGATTTAATAAAAAAAAACTTGGTGTGGCTGTTATAGGTTCGGGAAGAATAGGAACTCATAGAGCACGCTTAGCTTCATTGCATTCTGCTGTTAGTTACTTGGTTGTAGGTGATATTAATGAGGAAGCAGCAAAAAAACTAGCGGATTTAACAAATGCAAGTAGATACTCTACAGATGCATTGTCGTTAATTAATGATCCCAGAGTTGATGTTGTTATTGTCTCTACACCAGAAGATGCGCATGCCTTTGCTGTTGAGGCAGCTATTAATGCTGGAAAATCTGTCCTGGTTGAGAAGCCGCTTGCTCTTACGATAGAAGACGGAGACAGATTAGCAAATTTAGCCCGTGAAAAAGGAGTTGATCTTAGAATTGGTTATTCTCAAAGATTTTTACAAAAATATTTTGTCGCAAGAGATGAAATCTCTAGAGGTAAGATTGGACCAATTCTTGGTGGAATGACCAGGGTTTATAACACAAGAACAAATATGTTAGCTATTTTAAAAAGATGCCCTGAAGCAACTCCAATATTAGATATTATAACATATAATGTTGATTATATTGGATGGTGTCTTGGTCCAGATGTTGTTCCAGTTGAGGTTCAGGCAATGGGATACGGTACTGTTTTTAGAGATCAAGGTTATGATGTTGATGATATTAGCCTGACGATGGTAAAATATTCAACAGGGGCAGTTTTTTCATTTGATATTTGTTATGCTCTTCCCGGTGGATTTCCAACAACAGGACAAAGTGTTCGTATGGAAATAATGGGTAGAGATGGCGTTGTATTGATTGACGATGATCATAGAGATCAAATTTTATATACGGAACATGGTTATGAGAACGCTTATGCAAAAGATCAGAAATTGAATTTAGCATTTCTTGGCAGCAGATCTTCGGGTGAATGGGCTGATGGACAAATGTTTGGTCGTATAGCTGATGAAACAAGAGAATGGCTTGATTCCCAGTCGACTGGAGCTAAATGTCATTTAACAACAGCTGAAGAAGCCCGTCAAACATTAAAGGTTACTCTAGCAATGGGAGTGGCTTCTGAAACAGGTCAACCTATTCCACTCGCAAATGTGTGAATAAAATTTATAAAGAATGTAATATTGATATTTATTCTTACTTTGAAAGACAGGGAGAATCTTGTACTCGGCTAAGTATTTGTACATCCTCCCTCACACATCAAATGATTAAATTTTTCTTTTCAATAGATTAGGATGGTTCTTTCCATCCTTCTCCTTTTAATTCCTCGATCGCTTCAAGCATGCAAGTTACACTATAGGTAAGGACCATTGCTCCGCCTGGATTAACACATACCATTAGAGCTTCAGCAATCTCTTCGGGGTGCAAGCCAAGCTTAAGACCTTTTTTAAGATGGGCTTTTAAGTGTTGTTGATTGTGTGGATTTGACCCTTTAACAGCTAAAGCGACAATATGAAATAATTCATGCATTTTTTCATCATAACGTCTAGTTTTTTTTCTAATCTCATCATCTAAATCAAGCATAATTTTAACATAGGCTGGAAATTTATTTGCTAACCATTCATGGGCAGGATAAACATGGCTTCTTCTTGAAGCGAAGGTATCAAATAAATTTTTAGATTCAGTTTGTTTATTACTGTTCATTTTTCTTCCTTTCATAAGGGTTTCAAATTAAATAAAGGCTTTGATATTTTCTGATAGTATTAATTTTTTTTCATCATCAGTTATTGATTCACAATTATTAATAAAGTCAACTGGAAATGGTTCGCCCATATCGGCCGGATAATCGCTTCCTAGTAGAACTTGCGTAGAACCAACAGTATCAATTAAATAACGAAGAGACCTGTCAGAATGTGTTATGGAGTCAAAATACATTTTTTTAACATAATCGGAAGGTAGATTTTTTATCCCTTCGCTTGCCTCTGGACGAACATTGTATCCATGATTAAATCTCCCGATACCGTGAACTGCATAACCGCCAGCATGTGCAAAGCAAAGTTTTATATTTGGCAGTTTATCCATAACCCCTCCAAATATTATTGAAGCGATTGCATTTGTTGTTTCTAATGGATTTCCAATTAAATTACGTAAATGATATTTTTTAAGCCAAGAATTTGCCCTACCTCCTCTTGTTGGGTGGAAAAAAATAAGGGCTCCTAGGGAATCTGCCATTTCCAATACAGGAAACAATTCATCGCTATCCCAATCTAATCCATTTACATGAGTTGATACCATAGCTCCTAAAAAACCGTGCTCTTTGACACATCTTTCTAATTCCTTTACTGCAGAATTTGTATCTTGTAATGGAAGAAATCCAAATCCTTTGTACCTAGAAGTGTCTGTTTGAATATAATCAGCTATATCGTCATTTGCATCTTTAGCAAAAGGAACACAGTCTGATTTATTTAATCCATGCCAATGCATTAGAGGGCTGAGGCTTAGTATATGCATATCAACTTTTCTTTTATTCATTGATTCAAGTCTCGTTTCAGGTGTTTCCATTTTTTTAGGCCAAGGTAATATCATCGTTTCATTTCCAGATGATGTTGTTAATTTTCCATCCTTGTTTCTAGAAAAGTTAATTCCATGCCAAGTACCCCCTTCATTAGCGATTTTTACCGCCATTCTTGGTGCTACATGGGTATGCATATCAACTATTTTTGTAGATTTTTTTTCCATATTATGTCCTCTTCTTTATTTATATAATTTATAAGAATTTTAATTGATATAATTTTTTGTAATAATTCAATAACAGCACTATATTCTATTTTTTCTTTTCAATGAAGATGGTATATTCATTGATTCTCTATATTTTGCAACAGTTCTTCTAGCAATATCAATATTATATTTTTTTAATAAATTCACTAATTTATCGTCGGAAAGTATGTTTATTTTAGTTTCATTATTAATTAAGCTTTTAATGCGGTATTTGACAGATTCTGATGAAATCATTTTTGATTGTGTTAATGAAGCGACACCGAAATCAAAGAAATATTTTAATTCATACACTCCTCTTGGGGTTTGTATATATTTATTGCTGGTAACACGACTAATAGTTGATTCATGCATTTCCACTTTATCAGCTATTGTTTTTAGGTTAAGAGGTTTTAAATATTCTACCCCTCTATCAAGAAAATCTTTTTGTTGTAATATAATTTCATTAGAAACTTTTATTAGTGTAGAAGCTCTTTGTTTGATGCTTTTTATTAACCATTTTGCATCCATTAAGCAATTTGATATATATTTTTTTTCTTTGTTTTGCAAGTTACTGCTTTTAACAAGGCCATCATATAATTTGTTGATAGTGATTTTTGGAATCGATTCATTATTTATAATTGAATAGTAGCTACCATTTATTTTTTTTTCTATAATTACATCTGGAATGATTGTTTGGATAGTATCTCTTGAAAAAATCATACCGGGTTTTGGATTCAAAGTTTTAATTAAATTTACAATACTCCTAATTTTTTCATCATTAATACCGCTAATTTTAGTAAATTCTGTATATTTATTCTCTGCTATGAGATCTAAATTATTAAGAAATATTTCAATATCTCTATTAAGCATGTTTTTATCTTGGAGTTGAAGCGATAGGCATTCTTTGAGGGATCTGGAAAAAATACCAGTCGGTTCAAAAGATTGGGTTTTGGTAAGAGTCTCTAGTATTAATTGTTCTGATACACCTAATTTTTTGCTAATGTTCTTTGTTTCTTCTGTTAAATAACCGGCATCATCTATTATTCCAATTAAATAATGTGCAATTATATTCTCTATTCTAGTGAACGAGGACATCATTAATTGTTCGGATAAATGATCTCTCAGAGATTTTTTAGGTATAGAATTTTCAAATATTTCTAAGTATATTTCTTCTCTATCGATTGATTTTCTATTTTGCGTAGGCGCACTTAATATACTTTGATTTATTTCTCTTTCTTTTATTTTTTTATTTAAACTATTATCTACTTGAATAGATTCTTCTGCATTTTCTGAATCGTCAAGGTATGATTCACTCAATAGTGGATTTTTTTCAAGTTCTTTATCTACAAATGTACGTAAATCAATATTCGATAACTCTAGTAGTTTTATAGCTTGTTGCAATTGAGGAGTTAAAGATAACCCTTGGCTTTGTTTGTTTTGAATATTTATTTTTAGATTCATACTCATAATGCAATAATTATATTCCTTCAAAGATTAAATTGATCGCCCAAATAAACTCTTCTCGCATCAGTATCGCTGACAATTTCATCAGGATTTCCTTCGATTAACAAATTACCATCATGAACAATATAGGCTCTGTCTACGAGGCTTAAGGTTTCCCTAACATTGTGGTCTGTTATTAAAACGCCTATACCACTATTTGTTAAACTTTTTATAAGATTCTTAATATCTTTAATTGCTAAGGGATCTATACCAGAAAAGGGTTCGTCCATTAAGATGAATCTTGGATTAGTAGTTAAAGCTCTAGCGATTTCAACTCTCCTTCGTTCTCCGCCAGAAAGTAAAGTACTTTTATTATTAGCTATTTTTTCGAGTCCAAAATTTTTCAATAATTCTAATAATTTATTGTTTCTTTTATTTTTATTTTTTTCAGAAATCTCTAGAATGCATTCTATATTTTCTTTTACAGTTAATCCACGAAAAATCGACGGTTCTTGGGGGAGATAACTCATGCCCAATCTTGCTCTTCTATACATTGGAAGTGGAGTTATATCATGATCGTCTATGTATATTGAACCACGATCTGGTTTGATTAAACCCATTATTATATAAAACATTGTTGTTTTTCCAGCTCCGTTAGGACCTAAAAGTCCAATCACCTCTCCAGGTTTTAAACTTATTGAAATATCATGGATTACAGGTATTCTATTGTAACTTTTCCCTATATTTTTTATCTGTAAACCTTGAGAATTATTCATGTTATAATTATTTCAGTTCTACGTTCTATCAGTTACTTTGGTTTGGAGTCAGGATTGCTCGAACTTTCCCGTCCTTTTTTGTTTTGGATGATATTATTTTGATTATTCGAGAGTCAAGATCTACAAGAGCAGTTTCACCTTTGATGGCGTTGTTTCCTTTGCTAAGCAATACATTTTCAGAAAGAGTAATTTTTTTAGTTAATAGATCATAAAATGCTCTATTGCCACTTGCAATTTGATCGTCTATCTGAATTAGGACATTATCTAAGCATTCAATAGATTCAATTGAAGTCTTTTTAATGTCTTCTTCGTACCTGTATAAGATATAAACCAAGTCTGCTGTTAGCGATATTTTGTCTTGAACTATACGCACCTGACCAGAAAATATTGCTTTTTTTTCATTTTCAAATATTTCTAATGAGTTGGCCTCTATATTGATAGGCATATTTTGATTAACTGATAATTGATCAACACTTCCCGTAAGACCTTCAGCATGCACATTAAATGATAAAAGTACTGTTATAGAAATTATTATAAATATATTTTTCATTTTCATAATTTATGACATTCGTTTTTTTTATCTTGATTAAATACCATATTAATTCCGTTTTTTAATTTTAAAATCTTTCCTTTGTTTGTTATCGTAAGAGCATTACCTAAAATACAAGTACTTGGAGTTTCGATAACTATTGGACTTTGGCTATGAACACTATTATTATTAAGGTTTATAGATGCTTTTTGCATATAAGATGAATAATTAGAAGCTGTTGTAATTATAATGTTATTTTCCAGTACAAGTGTCTTTTTCCGGTTGTCATAAGTTGCCTTATCTGCAAATATTTGAGTGATATCATCGGTATTAATGTTCATTAAAGCTCGAATTTCTTTAAGATGTATTAAATTTTTTTTATTTGCATCGTTTTTAGCATTTTTAGCATTAATTTGGAAGTTTTCATTATTGTTATCTACGCCAACAAGTACAGGGTTTGTGATTTCAACTGATACATCTGGTATAATAATAGAATTTTCACTAAAGGAATTTAAATCAGAATTATTTGTTACAATTCCTCTAAAAAAATACAAAACTAGACATAAAGATGCAATAATCATGACCAGAATGATTTTCTTTAAAACGGATACAATGCTTGAGTGATTTCTTGCTTTATTTATTTCACTTGGATTTACTGTATTATATTCTAGATTATCCATTTTTAACTAACCAATAAGAATATTTATAATTAATGAGAAAAAATATTGGTATCATTCCATCCCAACAGATCTAATTTTACTTGCGTATCAAGAAAATCATGACATTCTTTAGCTATTTCTGTTCTGTTTTCTCTTTTTAGCATTTCGTCTAAAATATCTTTAATTTTATGCAAATATAAAACATCTTGTGCAGCATAGTTCTTTTGATCATTGCTTAAAAATTCGCGACCCCAATCAGAACTTTGCTGTTGTTTAGAAATATCTACATTTAACAGTTCTTTGCATAAATCTTTCAATCCATGTCTATCAGTGTAAGTTCTTATTATTTTTGATGCAATTTTTGTACAGTATACAGAGTTGACATTTATTTTTAGGTGATACTTTATCATCGCCATATCAAACCTTGCATAATGAAATATTTTTGTAATATTTTTGTCTTCTAAAATTTTTTTTAAGTTTACGGCAGGAAGAATGTTTTTTTCAAATTTTACTAAATAAACATCTTCATTACCGGATGATATTTGCATTAAGCACAATCTATCTTTTATTGGATTCAAACCCATGGTTTCCGTGTCAATAGCGATGATTTTCCCTAGGTTAAGATCAGATGGAATATCATTTTGATATAATTTAATGGTCATAAGGCCCCTTGTTGTTATTATTGAATTTTAACACGTTTGTAACTTAAAATACATAATAAACGATTATAATTATACATAGCCTTACATAAAAGTATGTTTTTGCAAAAGTATAATTTATACTTCTAAAAGTATTTTATTATATAGCTATTAATATAATTTTAATTATAACTTAATAATTGAACAAAAATATTGTCTGAATGTGAATTTTTCTGTAACTCTTTCTAGGCTAGTTAATTTTGAAAATAAAATTATATTTTATATTGCTTATGATTTAATTAAATAGGAAATTGTATAATTACGTTACCATCTCACAATAGCAAAGTTGTAACGATCTTTGGTGGCTCTGGTTTTGTAGGACGGCATATTGTTGCTGTATTGCTGAAAAAAGGTTACCGTATCAGGGTTGCTGTTAGAAGACCAGAATTATGCGGACATCTTCAAACATCTGGTGCAGTTGGACAAATTCAATTTGTTCAAGCTAACTTGCGTTATCCAGACTCTGTTGAACGTGCTATCGTAGGTTCTGATATTGTTGTAAATTCTACCGGCTTATTATTTGAAAAAGGTAGTCAGAATTTTAATAATATTCATAAACATGGACCTGGATTAATAGCTAATTTATCTACCAAACATAAAGTAAAAAAATTAATCCATATATCAGCAATTGGATCAAGTCTATTATCATTATCTAAATATGCCAGAACAAAAGCTGAAGGTGAAAAAGAGTTATTAGAAGAAAAAAAAGATTCTATTATTGTAAGACCATCAGTTGTTTACGGTGCTGAAGATAATTTTTTTAATCAATTCGCAAAAATCATTTCAATTTTCCCAATTTTCCCATTATTCGCTGGAGGAAGCACAAAATTTCAACCTATTTATGTCGTAGACCTCGCTAACGCAATTTCTAAGATTATTGAAAACGATAAAGATAAAAAAATTTTTGAGATAGGCGGCAATGAAATATACTCTTTTAAAGAAATAATAGAGTTTGTATCATTAACAATTCAGAAAAAGAGAATTATATTACCTGTTCCCTCTAATATATCAAAAGTCATAGCTTTTTTTATGGCGTTATTGCCACGACCATTATTAACACCAGATCAGGTTGAGCTTCTGAAGTATGATAATGTTGTCAATACAATGTCTAATAATATTGGGAGGTTAGAAGATCTAGACATCATCCCTAATTCTATTGAAACTATTGTTCCAAAGTATATAGAGCGTTTTTGCAAGGGTGGAAAATACAAATCATAGTAGTAATAGCTATGTATAGATTACGTAAAAAATAATTAAACTTATTGCTATCCTGTATATAACGAATGGTATTACATTAAATTTTTCTATTACAGATATAATTATTCTTATCGAACAATAAGAGAATATAAATGATAATAATAATGCTAAAATCGTATGAAATATAAATATTATATCGTTCATTTGGATTAATTTTGTTACGGTATATAGTCCTGCAGAAAAAATAATAGGTAACGATAGTAAGATAGCAATTTTTGTCGATATTATTCTATTTAAACCCATTGTTCTAGCTGTTGTAAAACAAATCCCTGACCTACTGACTCCAGGAATTAGGGATAATACTTGAAATAAGCCAATAATACAAAAATGTTTAATCTTAATTGTATTTTCATATTTATGAAAATAATTGCGGTCACTTAATAGTAACAGCAATGCAAAAACTAAATTTACCCAACCGATTAATTCCATATTATGTCTTAATTCATAGATGTAGCCAGTTTTTACTAAAATGAAACCAATTAGTAATGTCGGTATTGATGCAATTAAAGTAAAATAAAAATATTTATAAATACTAAAGTAACTCTTGGTTAGAGCGTTATTGTCCATGGGTAAAGATAGTATATTTTTTCTTAAACATACAATAACAGCACATAAAGAACCAACATGCAGTGAAAGATCTAACAGAGGACCTTGGTCATTCCAGTTGCTCATTAAATGTACAATATTTAAGTGCATCGAAGAG
>Ga0308019_10001651_pt1 | contig 13148 bp, 12 predicted proteins | sample Neamet284_FD_203135 | JGI IMG/M metagenome (GOLD analysis project Ga0308019, IMG submission 203135) | Marine microbial communities from water near the shore, Antarctic Ocean - #284 | ecosystem: Environmental > Aquatic > Marine > Unclassified | place: Southern Ocean | collected 2014-10-01 | reverse complement strand
GTTAAAACTAACTTAGGTAAATTTTTTTTTAGCCAGAACATATTTTATAATTAAATCTGCGCTATCATTTTCATGACAGCGCAAATCTTAACGTACTTTTTTTATTATAGTGAAGCCTTAACTGCTGCTGCTAATTTTTTTGCAGCGTCAGACGAAGACATTTTTGAATTGAAATGCTCAGTAACTACATCTTGAATTGCACCTTTTTGTGCAAGTTTTAATGCCATACCGTGAGCAAAACTTGGTAGTAATCCACCTTTAGAAGCAGCAGTTTTTAAGTCTGCGTTTGATTTTTTAGCACACATATCAAACTCATCCATAGAAACGTCTAATCTTGCAGGTATCGAACCTTTGTAGATGTTAAAAACTTTTTGGAAGTTTTTTCCCATCATTAAGCTAGCAAGTAGTTTTTGACCTTCAACTTTTTCTTTACCTTTTACTTTGAAGAAAATAAATGAATCTACATTGTAAAGATATCCATTATCAGATGGAGTTGGTGCACAGATATAATCTTTTCCTGGCGCCTGGTTGTTAGCAGAAAACTCACCTTTTGCCCAGTCACCCATGATTTGAAAAGCAGCTTTGCCTTCCATAACCATACCAGTAGCTATGTTCCAGTCTCTTCCTGGAGAACCAGCATCTGTGTAACCTTTAAGTTTTCTCATTTGGTCAAATACTTTAGCCATAGTCGCTCCACCTAAAGTAGCAGGATCTAATTCTACAAAAGCTTTTCTGTAAAAATCATTTCCACCAATACCAAGAGCTACAGCTTCGAATACTGTTGCGTCTTGCCAAGGCTGACTACCATGAGCTAAAGGAATAATTCCTTTTGCTTGAAGCTTATCTGCTGCAGCATTAAATTCTGCCCAAGTAGAAGGCATTTTAATACCATTTTCATCTAAAACTTTTTTATTAGCCCAGATCCAGTCAATTCTGTGAATGTTTACAGGTGCAGCACAATATGCTTTACCATCATCACACTTCATATGACTTGCAACTTGTTTACTTAAAAGATTGTCCCAACCTTCTTTTTGTGCAACAGCATCAATATTGTAAGGTCCAACTACACCTTCATCATCATACTCTTGAATTGTGGGACCTTTAATTTGTGCGGCTGCAGGTGCATCGTTAGCAACTATTCTAGCTTTTAGTGTTTGCATTGCTGCATCTCCACCACCACCAGAAACAGGCATGTCTAACCATATTCCACCTTGTGCTGCAAAATCATCTTGTAGTACTTTTAAAGCTTTTGCTTCACCACCACCTGTCCACCAGTGCAATACCTCAGCTTTAGGTGCTGCAAATGAAACACTTGGAGTAAGAGCTAGTGCTATTAAAGCAACTATCAGTTTTTTCATTTTCATTTTATTTCCTCTGTTTTGTTAATAAGAAAATTAATTGGATTAATTAATTTAAAAAAGAGAGCATAAGAGAAATAAAAATAAACCTAAACAAAAAAGTGATCTACTCAACCTAAGATTGATTTTAATTTATAAGAAAGAATCTTTTATATTATTTACACAATTAGATATTAGGAATGGTTTTCTTCACTTTTTAAGTGTCCAGTAAGGTTAATAACTAGATTTTCTGCCTAATCTTGCTGCGCCCCTAACACCACTAGCATCACCGAACTTAGGTTTTAAAAATACACCTTCGTATTCTTTTCCTATAACATACTTTTTAGTTAAGTTTTCTACTTCATCTAAAAAATCTATTTCATTAGTAACACCACCACCAAATATAAAAACATCTGGATCAAGAATATTAACTATAACTGCTAATGACATTGCAAGATTGACTTTAAAGTCATCAATCATCTTTTCAGCATCTAACTCATGTCTTCTATATAATTCAAATATCTGATTAGATTTTAAATTTTTTCCATATTTTTTATTAAATCTTTTAGCCAAACCCAATCCTGAAACAAAACTTTCTACCTCTGCCTCTCTTAAACTTGATGTATCAAGTTCTTCCTTTTTAGCTGCCATGTACGGTAATTGATTATGGCCCCATTCACCAGCAACTCCATTTGGGCCTGAAACAATTTGTTTATCTATTACTAATCCACCTCCCGCACCTGATCCTAAAATTATTCCATAAACAATTTTATAATGCTTACCTGCTCCATCAATCGCTTCTGATAATGCAAAACAGTTTCCATCATTTTCACAAAAAACTTCTCTACCTAAAGCTTTTCCTAAATCTTTTTGAAAGGGTTTTTTTTCAATCCAGACACAATTAGGTGCATTTTTAACTAACCCTGTTTGTGGAGAATGAACACCTGGATGACAAACACCTATGGGAAATACTTGATTGTGTTTTTTTTCTAACTCTGTAACTACATCTTTAATTATTTGAATTATTTTAAGATAATCTTTTGGACAGTCTCTCCTGGATCTATCAACTTCTTCACCATTGTCCTTTAAGATAACACTTTCTATTTTTGTTGCACCAACGTCAAATCCAATTTGCATAAATAAAAAATATACTTAAAGGATTAAATTTTCAATCTTTAAAATAAAAATTAAAAAATCTAATTATTTTTATAAATTGACATATAAAGTTTTAATGTTACTCCAACCAATATAAACGAGCCTCCAATAAATACATTTATTGATGGAATATCATCAATAAATATAAAAGCCCACGCAGGACCCAGCAATGCCTCTAACAACATAACAAGTCCTATTATTGAAGATGATATATATTTTGAGGCAATTATTAAGAATATAAAAGGCAGTCCAGTTTGAAATATCCCTGCGACTATTGATAACAAAAAATCATGCTTAGAAATGAAGATATATTCAGAAGCGAACAAAGCATAAATCATTACAAAAAAAGATCCTATTATACCCGATAGAGTGAGGTCGCAATTTGGAAATTTTTTTACAAAAATAACCACTCCCGCAAAACACAATGGTATAGCTAAAGCAATTATGTTTCCTTTTAAGTCACCGACATATAAAGAGTTTAAAAATATTATAACTATTCCTATAAATGCTATTATTATTGAAATTAGTGTAATTAAATTTATTTTTTCTTTTAAAAAAATAAAACTGAATATAGTTAAAAAAATTACCTGAGTTGTATTTATAAAATTAACATTTGCAACACTGGTGTTTAACATTGAATAAACAAAGCCCACAAATCCAAAGAATAAACCACACCCCATTATTAGAGACACAAAACTTGACTTTATTAACACTTTAAAAATATCTCTTTTATATTTTGTTAATAAGAAAATAAATATCGTTATACTAAAAAAAAATTGTCTCCAAAAAAGAATTTGCCAAGGATTTTCTGTTTCAAAAGATTTTACTGTTAAGCCACCAAAGCTCACAAGAAAAACACCTAAAAAAATAATTAATATACCAAAAAAATTTTTATTTCTTTTCAACTTGTTACTTATTCATCCAATTTGGCAAAAATAGAGCTATGTCTGGATACAAAATAACTATCGTGATAGCCAAAATCTGAAGTAACATAAATGGCATCACACCTTTAAAGATATCAAGAATACTTATCTCAGGTGGCGCTACACTTTTTATATAAAAACATGCGGGTCCGAATGGAGGTGATACAAATGAAACTTGCATATTTAAACTAAAAAGAACTCCGTACCAAATAGGACTAAAACCAAGCTGAATTATAATTGGGACAAAAATTGGTGATGTGAGTAATAAAATACCTATCCAGTCCATAAACATTCCTAAAATTACTAAAATTCCCATCATAGTTAACACTATTCCAATAGGTTCAAATGGAAGACCTAACACCATACTTTTTAAATATGCTGTTGCACCCATTATACTAAATACTCCGATCAAACTCGTTGATCCCATAGTTAACCAAAATAATCTTCCCGTGACACTTAGTGTGTATGATAGGCAATCTTTTAAAAATTTAAAATTTACTTTTTTTCTTTTTATACCAATTAATAATGCTGCTAATGCTCCTGTCGCAGCAGTTTCAGTTACAGTAGCGATACCACCGTATATACTTACCATTATCCATAAAGCTATAAGGCCTGGAGCTATTAATTTTTTTAAAAGTTTTATTCTTTCGTTTAAAGGCGGTATGTCTTCCTTTTTTCTTGGAGGGCCTTTTGAAGGATCCAAATAACATCTTACAATAATGTAAATTATATAAAACGATGCTAGCATAAACCCTGGAATGAAAGATGCTAAAAATAAATCTCCAGTTGGCACGCCTGCTTCCAAAGCAAAAAAGATTAAGATTATTGAAGGTGGTATCATTGTACCTAAGCCGCCTCCAACACATATTAAACCTACTGACAAATGCTTATCGTAGTTAAGTCTTAATAGTTGTGGTAGCGCAACCAATCCTAACATTAATAATTCTCCACCAGCAATACCGGTAATTGCAGCCAAAAAAATAGCAGCAACCATAGTTTGAACACCCACACTACCAGGTATAGAGTTTCCCCAAACTGACATAGCTTCGAACAAATCTTCGGCAATTCCAGCTTTTTCCATAAATGTTGACATTAAAATAAACAAGGGAACTGCAACTAAAGTGTACTCTGTAATTAATGAATACATTCTTGAAGCTAATAGTGGTAATGCATGTGGTCCAATAAAGACAACAGCACCTACAGCCGCAATAGAGATGGTTACAAATGCCAAGGGCAAGCCCAACATCATCAAAAAGATCATTGATCCAAGCATTATTAAAGTAGCTGTTTCGACTGGAATTGGCATATTATTTATATTTTATTATCTTCTTTTAAAAAATTAATCATATTTACTATAAATTGAAATCCCATAATAAGAGCAGCAAATCCTACCATGGGCTTAACTAATGCGGGACCATAAGAGTCCATTCCTGTGCCACTAGTTTCGCCATTTAATAATGCTGCCCACCCCCAAGGTAAACATGCATAAGACACTACAAAACAAACTATACAAGCAAATAAAAGGTTAAAAGTTTTGATAATTTTTTGAATTTTTTTTGGCAGTTGATCTAATATAGTAGTAATAGAAATATGTGTTTGTTCTTTTGTAACGTAAGGACCTGCCATACAAATTGCAGCACCTGACAAATATATACAAGTTTCAAAAACCCAATCCGTTGGGTTGTTAAAAATATATCTCATGAAAACTTCATAAGTTGTAAAAAAAACAATAAATAAATAAAAAGTAGATGCAAAATCACCCATAGCCTGGGAAATAAAATTAATACAGTTAATTGGATATTTTAAAATATTCATTTAAAAAAGTTAATTACAGCAGCCAATAAATATCATATTGGCTGCTGTATACGATTTTTAGTCTAATATTCTTATTAGTCTAACATTCTTATAGTTTTCAAAAAACCGACTTGATTATCATAAGCTTGTTTTGCAAAATCACTTTTTTTAGACTCTTTTTCCCAGATTTTTGCAGCCATAGCTCTCATTTTTTTTCTTTCATCAGCAGGCCAATCAATGATTGTTACACCATGATTTTCAAGATCATCTTTTTCAGCCGGACCTCTTAACATAAGTTGTCTCATGTTAATTTGAGTTCCCATATCTCTAGCTGCCATTGTTAAGATTGCTTGAATATCTTTTGGTTGTGCATTCCATTTTCCCTTATTTACCGTAAAAGATAAAACTGGCATTGAATGAAAATCAACAATAGCATATTTTGCAACCTTGTGCAGACCTAAAGATTTGTTTGCAACATAATCAGATAAGTCAGCAGCATCTATAACGCCTTTTTCTAGGGCACTATAAACTTCACCACCAGATAAATTAACCGGTGAAGCTCCCATAGCTTTCAACAATGAAGTTGCCGTTCCAGATGGAGCTCTCATTTTAACTCCTTTAAAGTCAGCAATAGAATTGATTGGTTTTTTTGATGCAACAGACTCTATTCCAGCATTCGGACAACCTACAAATTGTGCTCCAAATCCGTCATACATTTTTTGGAACAGTTCTTTTCCGCCGCCATATTCACACCAAGTTGCTGCTTCAAACCAGTTGCTATAAGCACCAATTAAATCTGCTAATAAAGGCATTGCTGGATCTCTACCTGCAAAATAAGCTGGTGATGTTAAATCACCATCTATAATTCCCATTTTTACAGCTTCAAGTGTTTCATTTGGTGGTATAATTGCTTTTCCAGGAAATATTTCTAAAGTCAATCTTCCACCCAACATTACATTAACTCCATCTACCCAGTCAGACATAAATTGATAAACTGTATGTCCTGATGGTAAGTGAGCTTGGATTCTCCAATTTTCAGCTGCTTTTACATTTACATTTAATATAAACAAAAACAAACCTGCAATTAATCCAATTTTTTTTATTAATTGTTTCATTTTTTCTCTCCTTAGTTATTATTTTTATAGACCCTATTAAATAATATTAGCTTTGACAAATGATAACGTAGTCAAATAAATAAAAAAAAACCAGCCAAACAGTAGTTTTTACTATATATCTTCTTTTAATAAATTTTTTTAAAACTCTTGATTGAAAAACTTTTTTTATTTATTAATTTTTTGTTTGTAAATTCTTTATTTTTATTAGAAAAGTAAGTTATGATAAAATTTAATTTAACAAATAGAGTTGCGATTGTTACTGGTGGAGCCCAAGGTTTTGGTTTGGCCATTACAGAAAGATTTATTCAATCAGGTGCAAAAGTTATAATTTGGGACATAGATGAAGATGCTGCTAAAAAAGCAATTGCTAAAGTTGGATCTGAAAATTTAAACTATCAAATTGTAGATGTAAGTAATTTTGAAAATATTAATAAAAGTTTAAAAGAAATTGAAAACCAACATGGTAAAATTGATATATTTGTAAATAATGCAGGTATTGCTGGAATGAATACTACTGTTGCTGAGTATCCAGTTGAAGAATGGAATAAAGTAATAAACCTTAATCTTAATTCTGTATTTTATTGCTGTAAAGCAGTTGTGCCATTTATGATTAAAAATGACTATGGAAGAATAGTTAATATTGCATCTATTGCTGGCAAAGAAGGCAATCCAAATGCTAGTGCATACAGTACATCTAAAGCAGGTGTCATCGGTTTAACAAAATCACTTGGTAAAGAATTAGCTCTTAAAAATATTGCTGTTAATTGCGTAACTCCAGCTGCAGCAAAAACGAGAATATTTGATCAAATGACTGAAGAGCATATCAACTATATGCTTTCTAAAATTCCAAGAAATAGATTTGCTAAGGTTGATGAATTAGCATCATTGGTTACTTGGTTATCTTCCGAAGAGAACTCATTTTCAACATCTGCTGTTTTTGATTTGAGTGGAGGAAGAGCTACTTACTAACTAATAAAAAAGATACCAAAAAGTAATTACGTTAACATAAATGATGATAAGATTATTAGATACTCATCAACATTTAGTTTACAATGATGCCGCTAGTTAGCATGAGATATGGTCTTACATTATTAAATATACCTGGCCAATATAGGCAATAATTTTTAGATTAGATCTTATTAATTTATTACATAGAAAAGTGTTAAGTTTTTAAGTAATAGTTAATTAGTGAAAAAAAAAATAACTATACAAGAGGTTGCTAAAAAAACTGGGTATTCAACTTCTACTATTTCACGATCCATTAGTAACCCAAGCGTTGTTTCTTCAAAGACTAGAGTTAAAATTGAAAAATTCATAAAAAAAACTGGCTATGTTCATAATTATTTAGCTGGTAGCCTAAAATCAGGTAAATCAGGATTTGTTATCGCAATAATTCCTACTCTGCGATTATCTATATTTTCAGATTATATTCATGGTATTAAGGAAAAATTAAGAGAAAATGGTTTTGAGCTTTTAATAGGTGTTACAAATTATAACCTTAAAACAGAAGAAGAGTTGGTTAGAAAATTTGTAAGCTATAAGCCTGAGGGTTTTATAGTTGTTGGAACGAAGCATACTGAAGCTACAACAAGATTATTATTAAATTCAAAATCACCTATAGTTGAAACGTGGAATATTACTGATAAACCACTTGACTTAGTAGTGGGTTTTTCAAATTTTTCAGCGAGTCATCAAATTACTGACTATGTCATTAGTCTAAATTATAAAAATATAGCTTTTGCCACTCCTACAAATGAACATATGGAAAATGAGCATAGATCAAAAAGAAGATTAAGTGGTTTCATGTCAAGAATGAAAATAGCTAAATTAAAAACCACCATTTTTTATTACACAGAACCAATGAACCACAAATTATGTGGTAAGCAAATCTTTAATCAATTTAAAGAACATGATTCAAAGATTGACTGTATTATTTGTGGGAGTGAAACTTCTGGAACGGGATTAATAAGTGAGCTTAACAGCAGGAAGTTTCAAATTCCTAAAAAATTAGGTATCGCAGCAGTTGGTAACTCAGATATTACATCACTTCTTCATCCTCAGTTGACTACAGTTGATTTTAAGGTTGAAGAAATTGGTATAATCGCTGCTAATAATTTAATTGGTAAAATTAAAAATCAAAAAATAAAAAAAATACATGATGTTGGTTTTGAGCTAATAAATGGGGCTAGCGTTGTAAATCAAAGAACTAAATGATTATTACTTACTTGGTGATAAACCTTTTAAAACTCAATTATCAGCACAAAAGTATTGATTAATTAAGAATAACAATAAAAACTTAAAATGATATCGTTATCAAAACTATTGACAAGATAAATTCAGATTGTTAAGTTTATTGAATGGATAGTAAATATAAGATAGCTAAAATTAAAGTTTCTCTAGTCAAAACTCAAAGTGCAGGTGCAGATTACACTGATCATGCAAAAGGTCATTGGATAAATGATCGAATAATTGCAAACCCAATGTCAAAATATAAAGAATATCAAAATTCTCGGTCTACTTGGGGGATGGATGTGCTTAAAGGAGTATTAATTCAAATATATACTGAAGATGGTCATGAAGGTTTTGCTACAGCTTATGGTGGTTATATTTCTGCATGGGTAATTAAAAATCATCTTGAGAGATTTCTAATTGGTGCTGATGCACGTAATTTTAATTTACTTTATGATCAAATGTTTAGATCAACAATACCTTACTCAGGTCAAAATGGTGTGGTTATAAATGCAATAGCAGGAATTGATTTAGCCATGTGGGATTTAGTTGGTAAAATAAAAGATGAGCCTGTTTATAATTTAATTGGAGGCAAAGTCAGAGACAAGTTACACACTTACGTAACTGGTGTTCAGCCAAAAATGTATAAGGAATGGGGACATTTTGGATCTAAATATCCTTTACCTTACGGCCCAGGTGACGGTCCATCTGGATTAAAAAAAAATCAAGAAATTTTTATGGAATTAAGAAAAGAAGTTGGAAAAGATTATCCTTTAATGATCGATTGTTATATGGCGCTAGACGTTCCATATGCTATTGATTTGGCAAATGCTTTAAAAGAAGTAGACATCTATTGGATAGAGGAAGTTTTACCTCCACATGACTTGGAAAGTCATAAATATATCAAAAAAGCTTGTCCATGGCAGAGATGGACTACTGGAGAACATACAAATACAAGATATGGATTTAAAAAATTACTCGAAGATAAATCGGTAGATATTATTCAGCCAGATGTAACATTGTGTGGTTTGTCTGAAGTAATTAAAATAATGAATATGGCATCAACATATGATGTTTTAGTAATACCACACTGTGCTGGTGTTTATGCTTATAATTTTGGAATAGCTTCGCCAATGACACCTATAAGTGAATTTATTAATTTAAGTCCTAATGGTGATAAAATTGTTCCAGTTTTTGGTAAAATGTTTACAGATGAGCCAGTTCCAAAAGATGGTTATATAAGCTTAAGTGACAAACCAGGTTTTGGAGTTACATTAAATAATGAGATTGAACTAGAGGAAGTAGTTTTCGATTAAAAAATTAAAGTGTCTAATGAACTGCTATACAAGCCAGGAATAGAGTTAATAAAACTTATTAAAAAAAAAGAAATTTCTCCAGTTGAGCTTACAAAGTTATCTCTAAGAAGAATTGAAGAAACAGAACCAAAAATAAATGCATTTTTTACGGTAATGCATGATCAGGCAATTAATAAAGCAAAAGAAATAGAAAAAAAGATATTAAAAGGTGAACAACTAGGTCTTCTTGGGGGTTTGCCTACCTCAATAAAAGATTTAGAGCCAGTAAAAGATGTGCAAGTCACAAAAGGATCTTTAACAACAGGTAAAACAATTGCCGATAAAGACCAAATAATTGTCGAAAGAATAAAACAGCAAGATGGTATCATTCTAGGTAAGACAAGCTGCCCAGAATTTGGTCATAGCACATCCAATGAATCAAAAATAAAAGATCACTGTAAAAATCCATGGAATTTAGAAGTTACCTCCGGTGGGTCTAGTGGTGGTGCCGCAGCGTCAGTAGCTGCTGGAGTTAATACAGTTGCTCAAGGTTCTGATGGAGGAGGTTCTGTTAGAATCCCCGCATCTTTTTGTGGGGTATTTGGGCTAATAGGAACGCAAGGAAGAATACCAAGAAAGCATGCTGGTTTGATGAGTTGGCTTCCAGTTAATTATTCTAGAATAGGTCCTATAAGTTGGTTTGTTGAGGATAGCGCATTATTATTTGACGTGATGTCAGGTCCACATCCTGAAAGTGAACCTATGACAATTCAAGAAAAAGAATACTTCCTTAAAGATATAGAGGCTGGAATTAAGAATAAAAAAATAGCCTGGTCAAATGATTTCAATACAAGAGTTGTTGACCCTGAAATAAAAGAAATATTTAATAATAATTTAAAAATTTTTGAAAACCTAGGAGCAGAATTAGAAGAACTTAAATTTGATTTTGATTTAAATGATCTTGAACAACCATTTCATAAACATTTAATGCATACATTTTCTTATTGTGTAAATGAAGAATTTTATAATATTGATCCAAAAAAATTAATGCCCCATGTAAAAAATACTATTGAAAGAGGAAGTAAGGTAATGGCAAGTGATTATGCCAAAGCACTCGCTCAGTTAATGGAATATAGATCTAAAATGGATAAGATTTTTGATAAATATGATTATATTTTAAGTCCTACTGTGGCTATACCCCCACACAAATTTAATGAAAGACCAATCATTAATAATGGTAAAATAGAAATATTAGATATTACCGATGATCAAATGTTTAATGATAACAATTATGACTACTCTTCTTGGATATTTGTTTTAGCTCAATTCACCGCCCCATTTAATTGGAGCGGAAATCCAGCCGTTTCATTACCGTGCGGGTTTACTAAATCTGGATTACCAGTAGGATTACAACTAGCAGGAAAGAAAAAATCTGAGCTAAGCTTATTACAAGCCTCAAAAGCATTTGAAAACATCAAACCATGGCAACAAAATAGACCAAAAATATGAGTTTAAGTAAATCAGAAATAAGATTTTACAAAAAAAATGGTTATTTAGTAAAAAATAAACTTATTTCTTTAAAAGAAATTAACAACATTAACAAATTAATTAAAAAAATTTTAACCAAAGAAGAAAAGAGAGAAACTAAAATTAAAAATTTAGGCGGATCTTACGATAACAATTTTGTTTATAATTCAAATTCGTCTAAAAACAGAGAAATTCTCAGACTAAATAACCCTACTTACTATCATAGGTTATTTTATAATTTATCTAGAAATAAAAAAATAATAAAAATAATTAAGATTTTGTTAGGAGGATCAGTAAGATTTCACCATTGTAAGCTTAATTTTAAATTACCATCTAGTAAAGGTGGTGAGGTTAGCTGGCATCAAGACTGGGCTTTCTACCCTCATACAAATGATGATTTAGTTACTGTAGGAATTTATTTGGAAGATTGTTATGAGGAAAATGGTCCACTCCAGGTATTGCCAGGCTCACATAAAAACAAAATATTTAATCATCATAATAATCAAAAAGAATTTATAGGAAAAATATCACAAAAAATTAATCTAAAATCTAAAAAATCTTTAATAGGACTTGCAGGAACAGTTACTTTTCATCATGTTAGAATGGTTCATGGCTCAGGTTTAAACTTAACAAATAATAAAAGACCCCTGATATTGTTTGGATACAATAATACTGATGCGTGGCCGTTAACTATTGATGCCTCTGTAAACCCAAATGAAGACTTTAAAAAATATAATGATTGTATTATAGATGGAAAAATACAACTAACGCCTAGATTTGAAAAAATTCCAATAAAAATTCCTTTACCAAAAAAAAGTGTTTCAATTTACCAACTACAAAGAAAATAAAAATGAAAAAAAAAATTAAAGGTATCGCTCCTATGATTTATTGTTTTTTCAATAAAGAAAATAAAATTGATAGTAAATTAATTATTGAGCAGGTAAATAAGATTAATTCTATGGGTGTTCATGGAATAGCATGCTTAGGATTGGGGACTGAAGTAAATAAACTTAGTTTTAAAGAAAAGGTTAATATTATTGAGATTGTTTCAAAATTTAAGAAAAAAAATATGTATTTGGCCATAACAATAAGTGGTGAAAAATACTCCGATCAATTAAAACTTATTAAAGTAGCAAATGCCCATAATGCTGATTGGTTGATACTTCAGCCGCCATCAGGGAAAAAACTAACTGAAATAGAATGTTATAATTTTTTTGAAAAGATTATTGATAAAGTAAATCGTAAGACATTTGTTGGAATTCAGAATGCTCCTGAGTATTTAAAATCTTCATTATCAACAAAAAGTGTTTTAAAATTATATAAAAAGTTTGAAAACTTTAGGATCATAAAAGGTGAAGGAAGTGCGAAGGTTTTAAAAAAAATAATATCAGAGTACCCTAGTGATTTAAAAGTATTTAATGGAAGATGTGGTTTAGAAATTATTGATAGCTTAAAGGCTGGATGTGAAGGAATAATGCCTTCCGTAGAGTTTACAGACCTATTACTTGAGATTTATAAACTCTTTAAATCTAAAAATAATAAACTTGCTTATAAAAAATATAATAAAATTAAACCTTTTATAAAATTTGTTATTAAAGATATTCCTACATTCATATGTTATGGAAAAAGAATTTACTCTCATAGACTTGGACTAAAAAAAATTTATGAAAGAAAACCAAATCTCTCTCCTAGCAATTATGGAATAAAAAAATCAAAATTTATTTCTAAAAAATTAGGATATTATTAATTTTTTTTTTTAAATAATGGAAAAAG
>Ga0308019_10001648_pt1 | contig 13153 bp, 14 predicted proteins | sample Neamet284_FD_203135 | JGI IMG/M metagenome (GOLD analysis project Ga0308019, IMG submission 203135) | Marine microbial communities from water near the shore, Antarctic Ocean - #284 | ecosystem: Environmental > Aquatic > Marine > Unclassified | place: Southern Ocean | collected 2014-10-01 | reverse complement strand
TCTAAGGAGTTATCTATAAGGTGATTTCTATTTTCTTTGGTATGGATATAAGTTGATTTATGCTCACTATAGAAACATTCAATTTCATCTATATGAATGATTTTTATATGCTGTCCGATTTTAATCGTCAGTCTTTTCTTGAATTTTCGATCAACAGGATTCACTAATAATTTACGGATATCATCTAAATTAACCTGAACATCAGCTTGCTTTGGTCGATTTTCTTTAAACTTATCTACCGCAACTTTAAGTTCGTCTTCATCTAAAGGTTTTAATAAATAATCGATGCTATTTAGTTTAAACGCTTTTAGCGCATATTCATCATAAGCCGTTGTAAAAATAATGGCAGATTTCACTTCGATTTCTTCAAAAATATCAAAAGACAATCCATCAGAAAGCTGAATGTCTAAAAATATTAAATCTGGATGTTCGTTGTTCTGTAACCAGTTTAAAGATTCTTCGACAGAATGCAACATTGTTTCAGCCTCTATTCCTAGCGCCAATAACATTCTGTTAAGCCTTCTTGCTGCTGGTTTTTCGTCTTCTATAATAATTACAGTCATACTAATTTTAGTCCTTTTTATTCATATACTCTTTAATCTTTCTCTCTTCCCATTCTTTATTAAATAAGTTTGGAAAACCAAATACTTTTATCGCATGAAATATTAAAAATACGCCCCACCAAAAGAAAAAATTATAATTATCGATGTCTGTAAATGCTTCTAAAAACGAATCTCCATGCTCAATGTCGCTATATATTCTTCTCCCTATAAAGAAAAAATTAATGATTAAATAAGTTCCTAAATGTTTGTAGAATTTTTTAATCTCAGCGACTCTCTTATGAGCGCTGGCGTATTTTTCTGATCGCGTGTTCTGTTCCATCATTTTAATCTTTTTTATTCATTAATTCATCTACTTTGCTCTTTTCCCATTTGTCTATAAAGTTAACTTTATCCTTAAAAACAAAAAGACCATGAATAGCTACACCAATAAACCACAATAATGCGTTTATCCAAATATTTACTTTTACCCATTCTAAGGTATTCCCGTTGTCAATATAGCTTTCAAAAAAACCGATTATCGCATCAGAAAACAGTAAAATAGGCGCCATTATAATTACAAATACCTGTAAATGATTGTAAAAAATTCGAATTCTTTTTACTCTTTTTTCTGCTTGCTTGTATGTATTCTTGTTCATGTTAGATTCCATAAAAATCATCTTTTATTATTCATGTATTCGTTTATTTTACGCTCTTCCCAGTCTTTTCCCATAAAAAAAGGAAATCCGAAAATTTTTAATGTGTGAAAGATTAAACCGATTCCCCACATGATCCAAACTCCATAGATACCAAAGTCAGAAAATATTTCTATAAAGGATTTATTTTCAGAAATTCCGTCTACAACTTGAGCACCGCTTAAGAATAGATTTACGACAATATATGATGCTAAATGCCAGTAATATCCTTTTAGATCTTCTATTCTTTTTTTAGCTCTAATATATTTTTGCTCTTGTAAATAATTGTCAGGTTTCATCTTTAAAATTTAGTGTCGTTCATATATTTTTCTATCTGCTTTTTCTCCCAATTTCTACCAAAGAATAGATTAGCTCCGAAAACGCCTAACCAATGAAAAAACATTCCTATTCCCCAAAAAAACCAAGTAGAATAAACTCCGAAGTGACTAACAGCTTCTATAAAACTATATTCGTTGTCACTATCATTCGTTAATCCAAAAATTATGATTCCTGATATAAAAATATTTACAATTATATAGACCGCAAAATGCGTGTAAAACCCCTTTATTTTTTCAACTCTCTTTTTTGCTTGTATGTACTTTTGCTCTGCTGTAAATTCTCTTTCCATCTTATTGTTAGTTTTTATCCTCTTTCATCATTTCTTTAATCTTTCTCTCTTCCCAATTTTCACCAATACCTAATAAATTAAATCCAAAAACGGTTACCCAATGAATTAGAAGTCCTGTTCCCCACCCCAGTACAGAAAACCAAAACCAATGAAAATGTGGTTCAAATCTTAGATTTGCAAAAATGATGATTGGTATAACACAACAGTAAACAATTAGATGTGAGTAAAATCCCTTTATTTTTTGAACTCGCTTTTTTGCTTTAAAGTACTCTTGATCTTTGGTAAATTCTCTTTCCATACTATTTATAGTTTTTATCCTCTTTCATCATCTCTTTAATCTTTCTGTCTTCCCAATTTTTCCCTAAGAAAATATTATAATTATTTACTTCTAAGAAATGAAAAGCTAAGCCCATTCCCCATCCAAATATTGGAAACCAAAACCAGTGAAAAACAGGTGAAAATCTTAAATTGATAAAAATTAAAAACGGAATTACGATACAATAAGAAGCCAAATTTTGATAAAATCCTTTCAATTTCTCTACTCTTTCTACGGCTCTTACATATTTGCTATTTTCTAAATCGTCTGTGTACATAGTATTATTCATTTTATATAAGAGAGGTAAACTCACCTTAAATGTTTTGTTATTGTTTTCTATTTTAACTCCTTTATCTGTTATTAACCCATACCTGTCAGCAATATTTTGCAAACCTACTTTGGTGCTTTTTCCTATTGCTTCTTTCGGGTTGATGTTGTTTTCTATGATTAAATAATTGTCTTCTTCATAGATATTTATTGTTAATGGTTTCGAAGATGAAACGACGTTGTGCTTTACTGCATTTTCTAACAAAAGCTGTAAAGAAAGTGGCACAATCTTTAATTCATCATTACTAATAGAATCTGGAATATTAAATTTTACAGCATCTTCAAAACGCATTTCTAATAACTGCATATAGGTTTTTGCGAATTTCAATTCTTCTGTAATCGGAACTAAATCTTTATTTCTTTGTTCTAAAACATATCTATAAACTTTAGATAATTTTGTGGTAAACTTTTCTGCTTGTGCAGGATTCTCGCCAATTAAACTCGTTAATACATTTAAGCTGTTAAACAGAAAATGCGGATCTAATTGATTCTTTAAAGATTCAAACTTTGCGGTTTCTGTTTTTGCTACAATTTCTTGTTTCGTAGACTCTTGTGTCATAGCAGCTTTCCAGTTTGTCATAAAGCTTATTGCATGAAAAAAAGCGGCAACACCTAATGAAAAAATAATGGCAAATAAATGTATCCAAACTAAATCTCCTGTAAAAAAGTTTTTAAAATCGTATCCAAAAATTAAGACATACTGTATATAATGAATTATTAAAACAGCAATAACGGTATAAGTAACGGTTGTAAAAACGCCCATCCAAACTCGTTTTTTTGTTTCTGTAACCCAATCCCACTTCGAATTTAAATATTCATTAATTGCGCCGTTTCCTAACCCTAAAGTAAAAGAATACATGCTAGAAATTAAAAACACCAAACCCATTCCTTTAAAACTAAATTGCTGATTTAGAACTACAAAAAAAACTCCTAATACTATCGTCAGTTTTAAACAAACTATAAAATCTTTTTTTAATTTTTTAAATATGTCTGTGGTTGATGTTTTCATTTTCGAAATTAATATTGTTAAATAATTTTACTAAAATTTAATCTCTAAAGATACTTTTTTATCTGCTACCATAAATTTTGCATCATCAAATTTTGGAGGTCCAAAAGACATATTATTATTAGAAGCTCCGAAATCTTCTAAAGGCATTCCATTTGGTTGAAAATCCATTTTATCATTCTCATTTTTATCATGATAACAGATAATTGCATATTCTCCAGCTTCCACGTTTTCAAAAATAACGACACTTTTTCCTGCGACAATTACAGATTGTTTTCCTTGAATCGGTTTCATTCTAAAATTAGTTTTGTCGTATAAAGCAAAACCTACTTTACCAGAATCGGATGTTACATTGACAACAGTTGCAGTAATCGTTGTCGTGCTTTGTGCGATTATAGAATTAGAAATGAATAACATTGTTCCTATTAAAATTGATACTAAAAATTTCATAATGTTTTTTTTTATTGTTATTTATGGTACAAAGATGCAACAGCAATCAACTTTTTAAAATTAAAGAATACTGAGTTGTATTTTTTTTAGGATGAATTGTAATTATAAGGCATAATAAGATCATAACAGTAAAATGAGAACCTATTTATCAAGTTGAAATTATCAAAAGAGGATTATTTGATGCTTATTTTGATGAATTTATAACTCAGAATCCAATTTTGTTTAAATTTGATAAAACTTATAAAAAAGCAGCAAAGTTTTAAAGATACCTTTTAAAAAAGATATACTTTAGCCGCATGATTACTTCAAGAGAAAATAAATCACGTACTACAATAGCTCCCAGTTTGCGCTTACGCAACAACCGTCGCTAATATTTATTATTAGCAACAAATTAAACTATTACAGTATTTAACCATTTATTTTTTCATCGTGAACCTTTCTTACAAAACTTACTTACAGTCTTTCGTTATTTTAAAAAATAACACTAAAAATGTACGCCGCAGTTTTCCTATTCGCCCTTTGGGGTAATAGATATTTATGGAATTCAGGTGCGTCCGGTTCTACATTCAAACAAAACAAACAACAACTTTTATAACATAAAAACTCAATGCAATGGAAATTGTAATTGCAAACAAATCACATAGTGTTTACGCAGAAATTATTTGTAAAACTATTGAAGACGCTGCTCAAGTTAGAGGAACAGGAATTGCAAAAAGAAAACCAAAATACATCATTACTAAAATAGAAAATGGTAATGCTGTAATCGCTTTAGATGGCAATAAATTTGCTGGCTTCTGCTATATAGAAGCTTGGGGTCATGGCAAATTTGTCGCAAACTCTGGGCTGATTGTTCATCCAGGTTATAGAAATTTAGGACTCGCAAAACAAATTAAACAAGTGATTTTTAAACATTCTAGAACTAAATTTCCAGATGCTAAAGTGTTCAGTATCACAACAGGTTTAGCGGTTATGAAACTAAATAGTGATTTAGGGTATAAACCGGTTACTTTTTCTGAATTAACAGACGATCAATCTTTTTGGAATGGTTGCCAAACTTGTAAAAATTATGATGTTTTAACTAGAACATCACAGAAAATGTGTTTGTGTACTGGTATGTTATTCGACCCAAAAAACAATAATAAAGAAGCGTCTAAAGAAGTAAAAGAAAGCGTTTTTAAAAGATTAAAAAACATAAAACAGAACTTGTTTCTAAAAAAAGAAGAAAATGGCGAAAAATAATATTGGAAAATTAGTAATAGCATATAGTGGCGGATTAGACACTTCTTATTGTGCCGTAAGCTTATCAAAAGAATATGACGTACATGCTGTAAGTGTAAATACTGGTGGTTTTACTGCTGATGAAGTTGCTACTATTGAAAAAAATGCTTATAAAATGGGCGTTTCCACCTATAAAAACATTGATGCAGTTGCTATTTTTTATACGAAAGTAGTAAAGTATTTAATTTTTGGTAACGTCTTAAAAAACAATACATATCCACTTTCTGTAAGTGCAGAAAGAATTATTCAAGCAATTGAAATTGTTGAATATGCAAAAAGTATTGGCGCAGCATATATTGCGCATGGAAGCACTGGTGCAGGAAATGACCAAGTCCGTTTTGATATGATTTTTCAAACGTTAGCACCACATATTAAAATAATTACGCCAATTAGAGACGGAAGTTTAACGAGACAGCAAGAAATCGATTATCTAAAAGAAAACGGAATTGATATGTCTTGGGAAAAATCTAAATATTCGGTTAATAAAGGTCTTTGGGGAACAAGTGTTGGAGGCGTTGAAACTTTAAAATCAGAGAAACCTTTGCCAAGTGCTGCTTATCCTTCTCAAATCCAAAAAGAAGGAGAAGAAAAAGTAGTTTTGACTTTTAAAAATGGGGAGTTTGTTGCTTTTAATGGGGAAGAAAATAAACCAGAAGTAAATATTGAAAAACTAAACGATATCGCTTCTGCGTATGCAATTGGTAGAGATATTCATGTTGGCGATACGATTGTTGGTATTAAAGGAAGAGTTGGTTTTGAAGCTGCTGCTGCTTTAATTACAATAAAAGCACATCATTTATTAGAAAAGCACACACTTACAAAATGGCAATTACAACACAAAGAATATTTGTCTAGTTTCTACGGAATGCATTTGCACGAAGGTCAATATTTAGATCCTGTAATGAGAGATACGGAAGCTTTTTTACAAAGTTCTCAAAAAATGGTTTCTGGGAACGTTGTGGTTACTTTAAAACCGTATCATTTTTCTTTAGATGGAATTGTTTCTAAACACGATTTAATGTCTGCTAAATTTGGAAGTTATGGGGAAGAAAATAAAGCTTGGACAGCAGATGACGCGAAAGGGTTTATCAAGATTTTAGGAAATCAGAATAAAATATATCAACAAGTAAATTCTTAAGTATGTTAGAAATCGGAATTATAGGTGGCGCAGGTTACACAGCAGGAGAATTAATAAGATTATTATTAAATCACCCGAAATCGAATATCAATTTTGTGTACAGTACTTCTAATGCAGGTAACAAATTACACAAAGTTCATCAAGATTTAATTGGGTCTACAGAAATTAGTTTTACTAGTGAAATTAATGCAGAAGTTGATGTCTTATTTTTATGTTTAGGTCATGGGAATTCTACTGCTTTTTTAGAAAAAAATAGCTTTTCAGAAAATACAAGAATCATCGATTTAAGTAACGATTTTAGATTACTTGCTGATAAAAATTTCGATGGAAAAGAGTTTGTTTATGGCTTACCAGAATTACAAAGAGAAAAAATAAAGGACGCAAAATATATTGCAAATCCTGGTTGTTTTGCAACTGCCTTACAATTGGCAATTTTACCTTTGGCAGCAAATGGATTACTACATAATGATGTGCATATAAATGCAGTTACTGGCGCAACTGGCGCAGGAACTTCTTTGTCTGAAACTACTCATTTTACTTGGAGAGATAATAATTTTACGCATTATAAAGCTTTTAACCATCAACATTTAGGGGAAATTAATCAAACAGTACATCAGTTACAAGCTGATTTTAATGCTGAAATTAACTTTATGCCAAATAGAGGGAATTTCTCTAGAGGAATTTTCGCAACAACCTACACAAAATTTGACGGTAGCATTGAAGACGCAAAAGAAATGTATCAAGAATATTATAAAGATGCTGCTTTTACGTTTGTTTCTGAAAATGACATTCACATGAAACAAGTTGTGAACACAAATAAATGTTTAGTACATGTCGTAAAAAACGGAAGTAAATTACTAATTACCAGCACAATAGACAATCTATTAAAAGGAGCTTCTGGGCAAGCAATTCAGAATATGAATTTAATGTACGGATTCGAAGAAACTTTAGGATTGAATTTAAAAGCGAATTATTTTTAGTACTAACGAAGCTGCGTTAGCGATTGAAACGGCATACTTTTTAGAGGAACGAAAAAAAGATATAGTGTAAAGCGCGACCCTTGGGTAACGCCCAAAAATAATAAATTATGAAAATAGCGATTATAGGAACTGGAAATTTAGGAAAATCTATTGCAAAAGGGTTAATTACAAACAACGCAATTACCTCTTTATTTTTAACGAAAAGAAATTTAGACGGAATTGCAGAATTTGATGGATATAAAAATGTGTTTTTAACAACAGATAATTTAGAAGCTGTAAAAAATTCTGACATCTTGATATTTGCAGTTCAACCAGCACATTTTGAAGGTGTTTTAGATGAAATAAAACCTCTTTTAACAGAAAAACATGTTATAATTTCAACAATTACAGGGTTTTTAATTCCGAAAATTGAAGCTATAATTGGCGCTGACAGCTTTATTATTAGAGCCATGCCAAATACTGCAATCGCAGTGGGTAAATCTATGACGTGTTTGTGTAGCAACAAACAAGGTGAAAAACGCATTAAAATTGCAGAAGCTATTTTTAACAGATTGGGACATACTTTATCTATTCCTGAATCTCAAATGCAAGCTGCAACAGTAGTTTGTGCTAGTGGTGTTGCCTTTTGGATGCGTTTAATTAGAGCGACAACACAAGCTGCAATTCAGTTAGGTTTTGATGCGAAAGAAGCGCAAGAATTAGCCATGTATACCAGTGAAGGTGCCGCCAATTTATTGATTACAAATGGCAACCATCCTGAAGAAGAAATAGACAGAGTTACCACTCCACAAGGTTGTACAATTACCGGTTTAAATGAAATGGAACACAAAGGTTTAAGTTCTTCTTTAATACAAGGAATGGTCGCTTCTTTTAACAAAATTAGTAATATCAAAAAAGAACAAATATGAGTTTATTTAATGTGTATCCATTATTCGATATCACTCCTGTAACCGGAAAAGATGTGTATATTTTTGATGAAAAAAATACCAAATATTTGGATTTATATGGAGGTCATGCTGTAATTTCTATTGGACATTCGCATCCTAAATATGTAAAAAATATTAGCAATCAAGTCGCTAAATTAGGGTTTTATAGTAATTCTATTCAGAATCCTTTACAAGAAGAATTGGCTAACAAATTAGAAGCAATATCAGGTTGTAAAGACTACGAATTATTTTTATGTAATTCTGGTGCAGAAGCAAATGAAAATGGCTTAAAACTGGCTTCTTTTCACACAAACAAGCAAAAAGTTATTGCTTTTAAAAATGGTTTCCACGGAAGGACTTCTGCTGCTGTTGCTGCAACTGATAATCCTAAAATTATTGCCCCCATAAATGCGCAACAAGAAGTAGAAATTTTAGAATTAGGTGATTTAGAAAGTCTAGAAAAATCTTTAGCTAAAAATGATGTTTGTGCTGTAATTATCGAATTTATACAAGGAGTTGGTGGTTTAGATGAAAGTACTGCTGAATTCTACGAAGGAATTGACACTTTGTGTAAAAAATATAACACGTGTTTTATTGCAGATGAAGTGCAGTCTGGTTTTGGTAGAACTGGCGATTTTTTCGCTTTTCAAAAATACAAGGTGACTCCAGATATTATTTCTATCGCAAAAGGAATGGGAAATGGTTTTCCTATTGGCGGAATTTTAATTCATCCTTCCATTAAAGCTTCTTTTGGTTTGTTAGGAACGACTTTTGGTGGAAATCATTTAGCTTGTGCTGCTTCATTAACTGTTTTAGAAGTAATTGAAGAAGAAAAATTGATGGAAAATGTGAAAGAAATTTCAACCTATTTTTCAGAAAAATCAAAAGAAATAAAGGCTTTAAAAGCAATTAAAGGGAGAGGATTAATGCTAGGGTTGGAATTTGATTTTCCGATTGGGGAACTTCGTAAGAAATTAATTTTCAATCATAAAATATTTACAGGAAGTGCAAAGAATCCTAATTTATTAAGAATCCTGCCTCCTTTAACCATTAAAAAAACACATATTGATGTCTTTTTTGATGCTTTACAAAAAGAAGTCAACAGCATTCAGTAACAGTATCACTAAAAATTCGTGGCTAAAACCAATAAGATGAAAAACTACACACACATAAATGACATTGACAATATTAATTCTTGGATTGAAGAAGCGAAAGAAATAAAAGCAAATCCTTTAAAAGATATTGAATTAGGGAAAAACAAAACATTAGGATTGTTGTTCTTTAATTCGAGTTTAAGAACGCGTTTAAGTACACAAAAAGCGGCTTTAAATTTAGGCATGAATCCGATTGTGATGAATGTTTCTGACGATGCTTGGGGAATTGAATTTGGAGATGGCACTGTGATGAATGGCACAACTGCAGAACATATTAAAGAAGCTGCAGCTGTAATTTCTCAATATTGTGATGTCATTGCTGTAAGAGCATTTCCTACTTTAACAGACAAAGAAAAAGACGAATCTGAACAGGTTCTAAAATCGTTTATGAAATTTGCTTCTGTGCCGATTATAAGTATGGAAAGTGCAACTGGGCATCCTTTACAAGGTTTAACAGATGCAATTACCATTTCTGAAAACGCCTCAAAAAAGAAACCAAAAGTAGTTTTAAGTTGGGCGCCTCATGTAAAAGCGCTACCGCATGCAGTTGCAAATAGTTTTGTGCAAGCAATGCAAAAAATGGATGTAGCCTTTGTAATTGCAAATCCTGAAGGATATAATTTGAATCCAGCAATAACAAAAGAGACTCCTATTTATGACAATCAGGAAGCAGCTTTTAAAGACGCGGACTTTGTATATACTAAAAACTGGAGCTCTTATGAGGACTATGGAAAAGTTTTAAAAAGTGATGCTGATTGGATGATTACCAAAGATAAAATTGGAACAGCAAAATTTATGCATTGTTTGCCAGTAAGAAGAAATGTTGTGGTTGAAGACGCTGTTTTAGATTCAGAAAATTCGTTGGTAATTCAACAAGCTAATAATAGAACTTTTGCTGTGCAATTAGTTTTGAAAAAGATACTAGAAAATGCCTAAAGAACAACTATCAATCATAAAAATTGGAGGAAACATTATTGAAGATGAAACTTCTTTAAATGGGTTCCTAAAATTATTTTCGAATCTTGATGGAAAGAAAATTCTAGTTCATGGAGGTGGAAAACGTGCCACCAATATTGCTTTAAAATTAGGGATTGAATCTAAAATGATCAATGGCAGACGTATTACTGATGCTGAAACTTTAGAAGTAATTACCATGGTTTATGGTGGTTTAGTCAATAAAAATATAGTAGCAAAACTGCAAGCATTAAACACAGATGCAATTGGTTTAACGGGTGCAGACATCAACAGTATAAAATCAGAAAAAAGACCTGTAAAAGAAATTGATTTTGGTTTTGTAGGTGATGTAAAAGAAGTGGCTTCTAATGCTATTGACAAATTAATTAAAGCTGATTTTACACCTGTTTTTTGTGCAATTACGCATGATGGAAACGGACAGTTATTAAACACAAATGCAGATACAATCGCAAGTCAGGTTGCTGTAGGAATGAGTGAAATATATGAAACATCCATCTATTATTGTTTTGAATTGAATGGTGTTTTAAGTGATATTAAAGATAAAAATTCAGTTGTCAAACACATCAATTCTAAAACATATCAAGAATTATTAGCGAACGACATTATTACTGACGGAATGATTCCTAAATTAGACAATTGCTTTGATGCTTTAAAAAACGGAGTATCTAAAGTACATATTGGAAATACGTCTATGTTGACAAAAGAAAATGAGTTTTTTACAACTATTACTTTATAACAATGAGCATCGAAAAATTAACAACAAACGCAATTTCACTTTTAAAAAGTTTGATTGAAACGCAATCCTTTTCAACCGAAGAAGAGCATACCGCGAAACTTATTGAAGGATGGTTTATTGAAAATGAAATTCCCTTTAAAAGAACAAAAAATAATATCTGGGCAACCAACAAATATTTTGATGAAAGCAAACCTACAATGTTGCTAAACTCTCATCACGATACAGTTCATCCAAATTCTGCTTATACAAAAGATCCTTTAAAAGCAATTGTTGAAGACGGCAAATTATATGGTTTAGGATCTAATGATGCTGGTGGATGTTTGGTTTCTTTAATGGCAACTTTCACAAATTTTTATGCACAAGAAAACTTAAAATATAATTTGGTTATTGTGGCTTCTGCAGAAGAAGAAAATAGTGGCAAAAACGGACTAAATAGTATGTTAGCAATCATTCCACATATTGATGTTGCAATTGTTGGCGAACCTACTTTAATGAATTTAGCGGTTGCCGAAAAAGGCTTAGTTGTTTTTGATGCAGTTGTAGCAGGAACTCCGAGTCATGCTGCACATCCAAATAATAACAATTCAATTTATAATACCATTGACGTTTTACAGTGGTTTAAAGATTTTAAATTCGAAAAATCTTCGGATGCTTTGGGTGATGTAAAAATGACTGTAACTCAGATTTCGGCAGGTTCTCAACACAATGTAGTTCCGGCGCATGTAGATTTGGTGGTTGATGTTCGTGTAAACGATGCGTATTCTAATCAAGAAATTGCAGACATTTTACAAGAAAATTCACCTTGTACAAAAATAACACCAAGAAGTTTACGATTAAACTCCTCTGCGATTTCTACAAATCACGATTTGGTAAAAGCAGGAATTGCAATGGGAAGAGAAACGTATCGTTCTCCAACATTGTCTGATCAAGCTGTATTAACTTGTCAGTCTTTAAAATTAGGCCCTGGAGATAGTACTCGTTCGCATTCTGCGGATGAATTTATTTACATCAATGAAATTGAAGAAGGAATTAAAATATATGTTGAATTATTAGAAAATTGTTTATGCGTTTAATTGTTTATCTGTTTAATAGATAGGACGCTAAACCAATAAACGCATAAACAAATAAACAATTACACGATTAAACATCAAGAATATGAAACTTTGGGATAAAGGATTTTCAATAGACAAGCAAATAGAAAAATTTACAGTGGGTAATGACAGAGAAATTGATATGCATATTGCAAAATATGACGTTCAAGCTTCTTTAGCACATGCAATAATGTTGGAATCTATTGGTATTATAACTGCTGATGAATTACAAGATTTAAAAAGAGGTTTGCAAGAATTAGCGGATGATATTGAAAACGGAACCTTCATTATTGAAGCTTCTTTTGAAGATGTTCATTCAAAAATTGAATGGGAATTGACCAATAAACTAGGTGAAGTTGGTAAGAAAATTCATACTGCCCGTTCTAGAAACGACCAAGTTTTAGTTGCGCTACAGCTTTATTACAAAGAAAATTTATCCATTATAAATGACAAAGTAGCCACCTTATTTGACACCCTTTTAAACCTTGCAGAGACTCACAAGGAAAGCTTATTGCCTGGTTATACGCATTTACAAGTCGGAATGCCTTCTTCATTTGGATTGTGGTTTTCTGCCTATGCAGAATTGTTAATTGACGATGTGTATATGCTAAATGCCGTTTCAAAAGTTGTAGACCAAAATCCTTTAGGTTCTGCTGCTGGTTACGGGAGCTCCTTCCCTATTGACAGAGAGTTAACGACTAAAGAACTCCATTTTGCAACTTTAAAATACAATGTAGTTGCGGCACAATTAAGTAGAGGTAAAAGTGAGCGTTCGATTGCTTCAGCTTTAGGAGGTTTGTGTAATACAATGTCTCGTTTTGCGATGGATGTTTGCTTGTACATGAGTCAGAATTTTAATTTTATTTCTTTTCCTGATGAATTAACAACAGGAAGTAGCATTATGCCGCACAAGA
>Ga0308019_10001645_pt1 | contig 13183 bp, 12 predicted proteins | sample Neamet284_FD_203135 | JGI IMG/M metagenome (GOLD analysis project Ga0308019, IMG submission 203135) | Marine microbial communities from water near the shore, Antarctic Ocean - #284 | ecosystem: Environmental > Aquatic > Marine > Unclassified | place: Southern Ocean | collected 2014-10-01 | reverse complement strand
TGGACATGCATATTGGCCGGCTAATGGACTACTTAAAAGAAATTGGAGAATTCGAAAACACTCTATTTGTCTTCACATCAGACAACGGTGCTGAAGGTTCTAACTTAATCGGGGTAAATGGACAAGCAGCTCTGGGAATGGGGAATTGGTTTGATAGAGTGGGTTACAACTCTGACATAGAAACACTAGGCGAGGCGAATTCTTTTAATGCGATAGGACCTAACAACGCGACAATAGCTGCCTCCCCACTTGCCTACTATAAATTCTACGCCAGCGAGGGTGGTCTGCGCGTACCTCTGGTCATGTCTGGCCCTGGCATTAGCAAACAGAATGAAAAGACTGACGAGTTTGTATTCGTCACTGACCTTACACCTACCATTATTAGTTTAGTCGATCTTGAGAAACATGACGGCAACTGGAAAGGTGATTCAATCGAAGAAATTATCGGCACTGATTTCTCTCAATTTCTACAGGGCAGCGAGTCAGATATTCACAGCGACTCTCAAGCTATTGGCTATGAGCTTGGCGGTAACCGCGCGCTATTCAAGGGAGACTATAAGTTGGTCTTTAATCGCAGCGCCGTTAATGATCAAAAATGGCATCTGTTTAATATCAAAATAGATCCTGGAGAAGCACGCGATCTAGCGCAGATCGAGCCCGAGCGCTATGCAGAAATGCTTGCCGACTACGCGGAGTATGAGAGCAACAACAATGTGCTACCCATGCCAGAGGGCTACGTTCAGAGGAGAGAAATATTCCGCGGCGTTCAACTTAACTAGGCGTACATCTCTTTTTCCACTTAGGCAATCTGATTAAGCCGGCTGGGGCGAGGCGCTAATGCGCTGACCCTTCGCCCGCATGTAGAACGCCGTGAGTACAATAATATTCAGCAGCCCCATTAGCGACGCGAACGCGAAAGATAGCTTGTAGTCGCCATTCATATCGTAAAAAAAGCCACCAAAGAACCCGCCTAGACCCATGCCGGTCCAGCCGAAGAACGAAGTCACGCTCATGGCTCTAGCCGAAAAGCGCGCCGATACCATCATTCTAACGCACACCAAAATACTGGACATCACACCCGAATAGGTAAAACCGAAGATCACACCAAGCAGGTAGAGACTCCAAGTTTGGTCCATATAAGGAAACCAGAATACCGAGACAGTCTGTCCAACCGACATAATAATATAAGTCGGCAAAGCTCCAATCACATCACCTAGTTTCCCCCCCACAATACGACCTAAACCCCCAGCTAACATCAGCACGAGAAAGACACTAGTCGCGAACTGCAAGGTATAATGCGCATCGGTGAGCATTGGTACAAGGTGCACAATCGGCACAGCCATACAGTTACAACAAAACATAACGGCAAGACACATCCACAGCACAACTTCTTTCTCAGACAAAGGGAAATGCCGCACTTCAGTTTCTGGTGATACCCGCGCTTTCTGACGCCTAGGAGATTCACGCACGAGAAATCCAATCGGCAAGGCTATCACCAAGTAGGAAATCGCCATCGCCTGATAGGCCCACTGCCAACCATTAGCGGTTATCGCCATTCCAGCAAGATACGGTACGACACCCTGACCGATCGCACCACCCGAAGCGGTGAGGCCCAGAGCAAGGCCTGGGTTGTGTCGAAACCAGAATCCCACATTTGCAAACAAAGGCGTAGACGCCATAGCATTGCCGAACGCGCCAAATAGAAAATAGAACGCATAGAACTGAAAGATATTCGTCTGCGCACTTAACATGAACAGACAAAGAGACATTGTTATGGCAGCGACAACGCCGAACCAGCGCGAGCCATATTTGTCCGCCACAAAGCCCCAGAGAATTCCAAACAATGCGGAGGAAAACGCTATCGCCGTATAACCGAGTGAAGTCTCTGCCCTGCCCCAGCTAAATTCTGCTGACAGGGGTTTTAAGAAAACTGATATAGCTCCAAGGGCCCCGAATGACAGTCCGCTCAAAGTAAACACGACAAACACCATCAACCAGCCATAAGCCGGATCACGTTCAGTAGACGTTGTTTCTGATTTCATGCTGCTGCCAGAGGAGGATATTGTAGGCGGAGTCTATCTGTTACTCATCTATAGAGTAAGGAAATTCATAGGAATGGATCGATATTATGTCAAATCAGGCCAACTCCGCTGAAGGGAATTAGACTAAGAATAGAATCCAGTATTCACTGCTTATAAACACCAGAGCTAAGCAAGAACTTGCGGCGAAAACCGAAGCCTTCTTCCAATCAGGAGCTCTCTCTTCGCATCTATCATTCTCATCCACCGCATTGGTAGTAAAGAATGCATTGCGTCCGGCAAGCACGAATGCGAGAAGTGTTGCGGCGATAAGGATTGATTGATAGCGCTCGAAGAACATAAGATTGCTCATCCAAGCACCGCTTACACCCGTTGCCAAAAGTGCTAACGGGCCGAGGCAGCAAATACTCGTCGTGAGCGAAGCAGCAATTCCGCCAGCTATGAGATGGCGGTAGTCGGTTTTCTTTTTTGTAGTTTGCAAACTCAATCCCGTTCTAAAATATTATACAAACCGGCCTTAATGGCCGGTAGTTACGGCTCTCTAACAACAGAAGGAAATCCAATATTCGTTGTAGCAGCAACCAGAAGAGATGTATCGACTTCTTTACTCGCGACGATCACTGTCGCTGTTTTTTCATCTATATCTACTTCGATCTTTCTAACACCTCCGACTTTTTTCAGTGAGTTGCGCACGGCAACAATACAGCCTACTCAGGTCATGTTCTCTACATCGAGCACGATGACATCTTCACCCTGTTGCAAAGATCCGGCTTTCTCAGCACTTATAATGCTACCTGCCAATAGCAACAATACTAGCAGTGTCGCCTCTACTATTTTTTGAGTTAATAATTTAAGTAATCGCATTCACTTAACCCTCTTAATTTATTCAATTTTTATTTTTAAGTAAATTAGACAACGCCAGCGCAGCAAGCACAGCCAGTTGCTCCCCTCGCTATAACAACTTCCGCTGCTTTGACATTCTGCTCCGCTGTACGACGTGTAGCAGCGGTGGAAGCGGCGCTCGCAACTATTGATGGGGCAGGTTTTTCCATCGCAATTTCTTGCCCGAAATAACCTGTGTAAATTTGATATTGATGCTGAGCGATGTCTGTCGGCACACGAATAGAATTAGCATTCAGAACCTCCACATCAGTAATAGTTGCGCCATCACAAATCACCACAGCCTCTCCCGCATCAGGTAAGTTAGTAATTTGCCAACTTGTTGCCTGACCAGCAGCACCCCTGTCCCCCACATAGGTGCCGATATGAAGTACGCCACTATCCTTATCATTCCATGCGGTGTCGACGCCCAGGTTTGGATAATCGACGCCTTCCAGTGTCGGCGCACTGAATTTATCCATATGTTTGACCTGAAAAATATCAGCCCAATTACCTTCGGCGATTTCGCTAATCATTTGTCGAGCAGTACTTTGCCCCCGCGGCCAAGGTTCACCGTTATTAAACCACCAACCAAACTTATCCATGTCTTCGCCAAACCATTTAGGCTCAAAATCACGCTCTGCTGCTGCACTAAGGCGTGAGACAGCAGTATGGTCCCCAAGCGCCTTGGCCAGCACCAACCCAAATGAGTCTGCCGCTATTTCTCGTTTAGGGTCATGCCAACCAAGAGTTCTCGCAGTGCCCTCATATATCTGGGTAGCGATCTCAGGAGATTGCGGCATAAGATAGAAGGCTGTAGTAGATCCAACGGCTGCTCCAGGATAATTCACCTTGAATTCTGCCAAGGGGTCATAGTACAAAGTCATCGATTCAATCTCATTCTGGCCATTAATGCTCATATAGTTATCCTTCATGAACTCTATCCAGTTCTCAAAGGCACCATGAGCGTTTGTCATCCCCAGCTGGTCAGATAGATATATTCCTAGACCGGCAGCGGAATTACAAAGCGGCCATATCTTCGTGTTCTCGCATTGCGGGCCTTCGGGATGAGCAATATATTGACTGTGCAAATGTTCTACAATTTTCGGCTGAGTCCATTCAAACATTTCATTCTCGAAGCCAGCAATCTGCCAGGGCTTCTCCCACTTGTCATCGCCAGAGATGTATTTGTACATAGACAAAACCAGATTCAACCAGCCACGAAAAAACAAATTACCGTCAGCCCCTATAGGATCGGGCTGCAACCCCCAAGGTTCGACCCCATTCGCAGTCCAGCCAGGGGAGTCATAATTACCTCGGACGCGTTCCGGCCATGACTGGTAACCAGGCGCATTTAAAGGGCCGTAGTTTTTCCGATCAGGGCTTGGACCAATAAAGGTATTCCAATCAATAGCTGCCCAGTATGAAGTATGCCTTGTTGCCAGTTCATCCATGATACGAGTATAGACTTCTCTCCATGCTGGCGTTTGATCCGCCATCATCATGATGGGGTAACTAGAATCGGCCAGATCGAAGCGCGGGTAGCTCAACATTGGAGCCGAAGTGTATTGATCCCACCATGGATGGGGGCCATTCCCATCTTCCGTCCAATCTATCTCGCCAAGAGGCACATTTATACCCCAGGGTCGTTCAATATCTTCGGAGTAGGCCCAGTCATCAGCCGTAGTAGCTTTCTGCCATATAAAGCGCATCCAACCCTTGGTGCGCTCATTGTGTTTGGGGTAGAAACTGGGAGTATGTGTATGCGTGACAGAGGGTCCTGACTGCACGCCTACACAGGCTCCTAAGGTAGATGCACCGCCTACGATAGCTGCGCCCTTTAGAAAATCACGCCTACTATTGCTCATATTTCGCGACATGCTATACCTCACAGTGTAAACAGAAAATTGAACTTTCTTTATTCTTGGTCTTCGATTATTTTCACAAGTTTAGAGAAATATTGGGTCGATTTCCAGACATTCAGATCCCGCTAACTGCTCGCAACCCTTGAGATTCTGCGCCATCTGATACAATCTTTGCTAATTACTGCCAAACTTGAATTATAAGACCTCGAACGCCAAAGGAATCTTAAATGCACCCCACAATTGCACTGAATCTGACCCTGCCTGCTCTATTACTTCTTGCTGCCTGCAGCGATGAGAGCTCAAACATTGACACCCTAGAATCTGCAGTTGCCAGCACTGACTGCACACAGGCCGACCTAGTACTTCATAACACAAGCGTCTACACATCTAATGAGAATCAGTGGACGGCGGAGGCTGTTGCCAGCAAGGATGGCAGAATCGTATTCGTTGGTTCCAATCTTAATGCAGTAGAATATATGTGTGACTCTGCCCGAGTTATCGATCTAGCAGGCAGGACGGTATTCGCAGGATTCACCGATAGCCACCAACATTTGGAAGGCGTAGGAAAGCGCACAAAAACTCTAAGCCTCTTCGGAATTGCTACGCTACAAGAGACCGTTCAAACCATCGGGGACTGGGCTGCAAATATCTCCGACGGCGACTGGGTTCAGGGACGAGGTTGGATAGAGCGGGAATGGACCGATGAGCAGCGCTTCCTTAATAAGTACGACGTCGACTCATTTACCGCCGACAAACCGCTGTTCATGCCGCGAGCCGATGGCGTATCTGCACTAGTTAATTCGAAAGCGATGGAACTCGCGGGTGTTACGAGAGACACCCCAGACCCTGAGGGCGGTAGATTCGAGAGAGAATTGGACGGGACACCCACCGGCTACGTGCTTGCCAATGCGATGAATGCCTTTCGCGAAATACTGCCACCAGAAACCGATGCCTATCTCAAAGATAATCTACTACGCGGCCTGCGTGCGAATGCCTCACTAGGCTGGACACAGACACAAGATGCCGGTATGTCTTATCGATTAGTCGGACTAATGAAGGAGATTCATAAAGAAGGCGACATGGCACATCGTGTATATGCCGCGATCCCGGTTTCGGAGGCACAAACTATGCTGGAGCGCGGCCGCGAAACCACAACTGATGATATGTTTGATGTGCGCGGCATCAAAGTGTTTATAGACGGGACTCTAGGCTCACGTGGTGCAGCACTCATCGATAATTATTCCGATTCCGATCACAACGGCTTCATGAACCGCACGACCAAAGAAGAGTTAATGCCGATTCTCTATGCCTCGCTTAGACAGGGAATTCAAATCGAGACACACGTTATCGGAGATCGCGCGGTAAGGTCACTCCTGGATTGGTACGAAGAGGCATACAACTACGTACCTAGAAGCGAATGGGCCAGCGAGGACCTGCGTTGGCGCATGGAACACGCGCAGATAATTCCGCCATCGGACCAACAGCGCTTCGTAGAGCTAGGCGTGCTTCCTTCTATGCAACCTAGCCATGCAATCGGCGACCTTAATTTCGCTCCCGATCGCCTAGGACGTGACCGACTCTCCTATGCCTATCCTTGGCAGCAATTAGTCGATAGGGGCTTGAAGGTACTGGCCGGCTCCGATGCGCCGGTTGAAGAAGGAGATCCTAGGATTGAGTTCTTTGCAGCGGTCGCTAGAACAAGACTAGATGGGACATCGGGCGCAGGTTGGCACCCTGAATTAGCCGTCTCTAGAGAGACAGCTTTACTCATGCTTACTCTTTGGCCGGCACACGGCGCCTTTCAGGAAAACCTACGGGGTTCTATAGAAATAGGAAAATATGCTGACTTCACCGTATTCGATAACGACCTCATGACGATTCCCGAGGCTGATATTCTTACCAGCGAAAACATGATGACTATAGTAGGCGGAAAAATCACTTTTCAACAATAGCCACTAAATCATAACGAAACAGTGCCGCAAGAAGATCTGTCTCGGGGCATTCACTAACTAGGCTGGTCCTCAAAATCAATAGAGGTCTGGCTCAGGAACGAAGACGGCTCCATCTTCGAACTCTATATCTCGCAGATACATCGTAAACTCTCTGCGCCCCTTCCTTCCGGTCGCCTTTACCATCGAACCTACCTCAAGTAGATCAAATGAAACACCCTGCCTTTCCAAGGTAGTTCTACCAACGGATTCAATTAGCCAGAAAGTCTCCTCACCTTGATCACCGGTGTTTTTAATTAGCACAGAAGAATGAGGATTCTGAAATCGGACCCGCTCGATAGCGCCTTCGACTGAGATTATCTCTTGCGTAAAGTTCGCAGCCGTCGAATGATGTGCGCTAACGAGAAATGGAGCGCTTAAAAATAGTGCGATCAATAGAATTTTCTTCATTTTTATTCTCTCAGCCTAATTCGCATTCAGTTCATCGAACCAGTTGTAGTTTGCTTCAGTGCAGTCATACACGTTAAGTACGGTATTTTCTGCCCGTCTTAAAAAGTATTCAAGCACTAACGGTTTCTCGAATATAGATTCGTCGATATAAGTATGGGTGATATGCAGTATACCGCCTTCCACCTCCAACACTTCGATTGCGGTTGTGCTCGGTGCCTGCGGTATTCCCCGTGATGTTCTAATATATCCGTAGGCGTGATTTCTAGATTCAATAATAAGACTTTCGCCGTCGTATCGCGCAAACGAGGAACCCATCTCCGGAAAAAATGTGCCATTCAAATTTTGAGTGCTCGGCTGATTCCTTAGCGCAGATTCGTCCCCCAACGGTATTTCACGCCTAAGATCAAAGAGCTCATAACTAATTAGTATGCTTGTATTGGTTTGCTCTACCTTAATGGGCGCACCTGGATTCGCCCAAATTCTCGATGAACTAGCCGGCGTACAATAGAGACTAGGGTCATCTTCCAACAGTTCGTATTCACCCTGCAGGCGCTTACCCTCTTCGGTCAGTAATACCTCACTCTCTGTTCCTGGCCCATTGAGCATCCATGTGCCGCTGACATCCGTCTGGGCTATTGCAGCAGCAAATACGCCAAGCGATATAATGCCGACTAGTGCCTTTAAGAACATACGCTCTTCCTTTCTACAATTATTGACAGTCAGTCACTTCGAACATCCAGATCGAACCACTAGTCACTGCGATCTCGCTTCCTTGAATCTGTTCGCCACTGCCACCGAAATACTTTCTAGCGAGTTCCGCCAAAACTGGAACAACCTTTTGGGTATCATCTACCACTCTTTGTAAGCATTGCTCATATATCTTGCCATCGTCCCGAATCAGTATGCGATTGTCTTCTTCCATGTAGGCAGGCCATTGTTTCCAAAGCCTTCCTATTGGTGAGTTCATATAGCCACTGACTATAAAAAGCTCCCCATCGACTATCGGGACCCACACCGTCCTCGATGTGGTGGGATTGAGCGTCTGAATTTCAATCTCTTCACGCTCCTGCAAAAATTCCCAGCTTTGCGGTGCCGCCGTTAGCTCTCCGCTACGAAACGGGCCTCCGATACTTATAGTAAACCATGGAAAGAATTCCACAGGGCCATCGTTCATTCGCATTGCACCATAGGCAACAGCCGTGAGAAATAGGATTGTACCAACGGCGATCCCAGCCCATTTAGATACTGTCTTTGCAGTTGACATCATTTCAGTGCCTTCTTATATAGGCCCTTTGTGGGCCGATAGTGAAATATAATATTAACTTATATAGCTAACTTGTGGCCTAATGAATAACGGTTATAACATAACTGATTAAATTTTTTTGCGGATCGGCTGCGTCGCTACGCATAATATGCGGTAGTGATGTTTAATTTTCGGCAACCTTTATAATCATTACATTTTCTTATTTTACTTCGGAACTCTAAAATGAAAAAACACCTCTTACTCATAATTGCACTAAGTGTGTGTCTAATCCCGGCAGGTTACGCTGCAGATGTCTACCGTGATTGCGCCAATCTGGTAACTGACTACGCCTATTTTCGTGATAGATTCGATGCAGATGAGTTTTCGAACCTATTTACCGCGGATGCATCACTGAGCGTTGGCAATCAAACCTGGGAAGGCCGCAACAATATTCATGCAAGAATAGAAGGTCTAGATAAAAGCAGATCTATCCGGCATCTAATGAGCACGATTCGCATCGAGCCGATTGATGAATTGCATGCTTCTGGCGTAAGTTACGCGACTATTTATACTTCAAATGCCGGATCAAATTCTACGGAGGGCTTTGCGATCATTGGAGAATATCATGACAAATTCGTGCTTACAGACAGTGGCTGGAAAATTAGCGACCGTGAGCTAAAATCTATTTTTTCTTATGAAGACAAATAGATTACTAGGGTTCTCACCGTTAGGAGATAGGACGCAATGGCTCACTATTTATTCGTCCTCTTAACCCTAGGCTTTGCCTTAGCCAGCGCACATGCCGCAGAAGATGAATTCGTGATACTCATAGTCGATGACAATCTCATAGGGCCTATACAGCCCATTGGGGAAAGAATAGACAATGCACAACAGGCCATGCGACTCATTAGCGCCTACCACCAGTTGCTCCCCACACGAGTGCAAATAGAAGTTACATCCCTACACGAGCAAATGCTGAGATATATATCAGGTTTTGAAGTGGCCTATACCTCCGCCGACAGTGCAGAATTTTCCCACCTCATGGATGAGATAGATCTGCGCTTAACTGCAATTAAGGACATCCATTCGCTGAAATACACACAAGAGGTAATAGGCCTATTGAGCAAAGCCTATCAACTGATATTGCCCACCTTCGGCGATGAGCGTCAGCTGGAAAGATAGAAGGATAGAAAGACAAAAAGTTTAATCAATCGCGCATGGTTTAGTAGTGCCAAAATCCCTAAACAGCGTGACTCGGGGATCGACTTGTATCAAGGCATCTTCGCCTAGTGGAAATCTCTCTCCTGTTGTCGGCACTGCATACTCAGTTTTTTCCCCGCCCTGAGTAACTAGAATTGGAATACTAAAGTTTGCAGCCGGATTGTGTGGCCAACTAAAGCTGGCGCCCTCCTCGTCACGCTCTTGAACAAGAAGCGGTATTGCTGCCTGCCCTAGATACATGTCGAAGAACCAAGATAGGTCCTCTCCATATTCCTCGCTGGCTATTCTTACAAAATCATTATTACTACGACGCGTAGGCTGTATCGGATATGAAAGCGACCAAGGGTCCGCCGTGCCATAGATGAGGCGACGCACCGAGCGCCAGAAAGCCTCCTCACCTATCAATCCTCGCAGCGTGTGTAATGTCCAACTGCCTTTATAATAGGCATCATTTGAATCGAAATAGTCCATCGAGACTGTTTCGTTTGGTATTACCGGCTTGCAGTTTGCTAAGCCATTGTAGAAATCCCACATATAGCTCCAATAACCCGCATCTCCAATAATCTGCTGCGCATACACAGGCTGCATGTAGTTAGCGAAACCCTCATGTAGCCAAAAATCCTCACTCCCCGCCTGTGTCATTAGATTACCGAACCACTCGTGAGAGAACTCATGCTGCATCAGCCAATCAAAACCATACCGGTCTAGCTCATAGTCATTCCCATAGCCATTCATGGTCTGATGTTCCATACCCAGGTAGGGTATCTCCACAATTCCTATCTTTTCCTCTCCCCAAGGGTAAGGGCCAAGCGTTCTCTCAAAGAATTCGAGTTGTGCAATAAAATCATTCTTGATTAATTTTTCAATCTTATTCATATCATCTGTAACATGGTAAAATATTACAGGAATTGGGCTCTCTGTAAGTGCATTGCTATGTTGCATTTCATACTTCTTAAACGGACCAATATTGATTGCGAGATGATAGGCAGAAATTGGGTTTTTAGTACTCCAATGGTAGGTCGTACGCTCACTGAGACTCAATTGAGAGACCAGCACTCCATTCATCACTGCCATAAGGTTTGAGGGAACAGTAATCAGCATGTCCGCACCTGATTCGGGCTTGTCAGATACATGGTCCTTACAGGGCCAATAGAGGTCACAGCCCCTACCTTGAACAGCTGTAGCGATCCAATGTTCCCCAGACTCGGTCTCGGCCCACACGAATCCCCCATCCCATGGAGGGTTCTCGGCTTCATAAGGTTTGCCGCGATAGGAAACGATCGTTGTGAATTCACTGCCTGGTTGAATATCAGGCCCTAAGAGCAGGAGTTTTCCTCCCACTTTCTGATGGCTAGCAAGTTGCCCGTTTACCAAAGTCTCTAAGATCTCGAACCTTGGGTCTAAGTCTAATTCAACAGTTGCAGTGTGCTCTGTGGCAATAGCGCGCATAGTGACGCGACCTTCGATGGTCTTACTGCCGGGATAGACCTCTAACTCCAATTGGTAATGCTTCACGTCATACATCGCTTGCATTTTAGAAAGCGCGCCACTGGACATTGCGGTTTGAGGATGCAACTGAGGATTCAATCCCATGCACGCTGTCAGGCCTAAAAGTACACAAACGGAAATTAGTTGTTTAAAAAACTTGCTCAAGCACTTATCCTTAAAAATAGACTCATCAACAACTGTAGATCAGAGATGCCAAAAAAATATAAACTTGTGTTAAGGTTAAATATGCCACTTAGTTTAGGCGTAGTCTAGCAAAGTAAAGTTAATAGAAAAGCAGATCGCCTATGCCAGAAGCCAAGGCAGCTTTCGCCTCTATCAATGCATGAATCGAACGCTAGAATTAACTACCACTCGACACCATCATTGAACATAGGAATGTGCAACTTTGATGTGCGCGGGGTATTGATTAGCTCTCTGGCACGATCCTGCCGATCCCGTTTCTTTAGCTGCTTACAACAGTAATTCGAGAACTTAGATAGTTCGAACAGAGATGATTTTTTCGACCTCAGCCCAAACCTATAAGTTGGACATCATGACAATCTATAGGCTTGGTTCTAGCGACCGTAGCAATTCTTATAGTTCCATGTAACCATATGCCCAGCCGTACGAACCATTATCAAATACAAATATGAGCGAACTAGACATTACATCAGGGCCCGCTGCTCGACTACTGGTCTTCGTAACCATATTGCTGGCTGTTGCTACTCTAGAAATTCTATGGCCAAGGCGACAGTTGCACCATTCAAAATCTAAGCGCTGGCTCAATAATTTTAGCCTCAGCTTTGTAAATACTTTCTTAATCGCGATAATTATCCCCGTCGCCGGAGTCACCGCCGCACAGCTGGCAGCAGAAAAGGGCTGGGGGTTGCTCAACTATTTTCAAACAGTCTCTTGGATAAGTTTTCTAGCCTATCTATTGATCTTTGACTTGACTATTTATTGGCAACACCGGCTTTATCATCGATTCAATCTACTATGGCGCCTGCATAGGGTTCACCACACTGATCTAGATTACGACGTTTCTACTGGAATACGCTTCCATCCACTCTCTATTCTCATTTCGACTACTATTAAACTTTTCCTGATAGTGGCGATGGGACCGCCAGCAATTGCGGTATTGATATCTGAAATACTCCTCAACGCAACATCGATGTTTAATCATAGCAACGTCAAAATACCCACCAAGCTCGATGTTGCTTTGCGCTATTTCCTGGTGACACCGGACATGCACCGCGTGCATCATTCAGTGGAGCATGCGGAGCACAACAAAAACTTCGGATTTAATTTCCCTTGGTGGGATAGAATATTTGCAAGCTACCAGGCCCAGCCTTTAACTGGGCACGAGGAAATGGAACTGGGCATAGAGGGTTATAGTGAGAGGCAGTCCATCTCACTGAATACGTTACTCTTGCAACCCTTCTATGAGAACTCAGAAGAGAGTGATTCGGCAGCTCCGCATTGATCTTCCTCAGCAAAATGTTATCTGCCTCCTTGTATACCGATATATTGTTTTGTTTTCGAGAGCCTATACTCATGAACGTCGCTGCAAAGGAATGTTATTTATTGTCATCTAGCAGAAAAGCGTTAATCTTCAGACTAAACCTACTTTTCTGCATTGTTATAAATCTTTCTTCGGGACAGCTTGTTGCTGCAAATGAATTCGATAGCCAATTCATTGCCACCGAGGTTGCACGTGCAATTGCTAGCCCGGACAACAATATAGAGATCATCGTTGCCCAGCCAATAGGCTTAGTCTTCGATGCGTTACTAACCAGACTTGATGAGTACACTGAAAATATTTCAGACATTACCTTCGATAACACCAACTCGCAGAACTCGGGAAAAATAGGTGTTGGCTCGGAAAGAATTACGACAATGGATGATGGTAAACGTCTTGTTCAAAGAATTATTATCTTTGAATCACCCAATACTTTCGTCTACTTTACGGATATGGCGAAGTCCACGGTAAGCGTGCCGATAGACTACTCCATCGGGCACTATCAATTTAGTGAGCAGCAGGATGGTAGA
>Ga0308019_10001644_pt1 | contig 13195 bp, 18 predicted proteins | sample Neamet284_FD_203135 | JGI IMG/M metagenome (GOLD analysis project Ga0308019, IMG submission 203135) | Marine microbial communities from water near the shore, Antarctic Ocean - #284 | ecosystem: Environmental > Aquatic > Marine > Unclassified | place: Southern Ocean | collected 2014-10-01 | reverse complement strand
TTTTATGTGTTTGTATGAACTCATCGTAACGATAGTCCTAGGTCGATGATTCCGAACATGGCGAACATGGACCCGAAGACCACTACCTGTACCAGTGTCATAACAGCTACTTGTTTCATCGGATGTGTGTCTATTATTTTCTCGATCCAGTCTTCACTGGGAGATAGGTTGACCACTTGAAGTATCTTTTGTTCTGTGTCTTTGTCCATTAGGTTGATGTTCCTGTGTTTCCGTGTACTGTTGTGTTGAACCATGAAGTTTCACGACTATTGGTTGTTGTTGTCTCGGCTGTTTCTTCATGAGCTATTCGTGTGATACAGTTAAACCAGAGTTCACTCTCATGAGACCAGAACTCGTTACAGTATTCATATCTCTCATCATAGGTTTCACGGTGTTGTGGGACCTCCACAGAGGTCGTCATACACGATGTAAGGAAGAGAGTACTAATCAGTAGGTTTTTCTTCGATATCATAATCTATAGCCTCTTCTTCTCGATATATCTCTTCACCACAAAAAACACAATGATGAGGAATGTATTCCAATCCCATCTCATGTTCTATGGTAAAATCCGCTCCACACTCTTCACAAAACAGTTCAATACAGTTTTCATCGTGGTGATCTATGGGTGTTGTCATGTGTTGTCTCCGTCTCTGTATACGACATCGTGTTTCACAAACAACAATGTCTCATGGTTGTCTAAAAAGTATTGTGATATCAAATACGGTGTATAGGATACCAAAACCCATAAGGGCCAAAATACTAAGTTCAATATCAATATGTTCATGTTCTTTTACTGTTAACCAATTCTTTCAATTCGGTAAATCCACCGATAGACTCTCCGTCTACTGTTACTTGTGGAAATGTTCTCGCTGTTGGAAACTTCTCAAAGAGTTCTTCTCTCGTAAAGTCCTCGTCCAACATATACTTCTTGTAGTCTATGAGTATCGCGTTCTGTTTACAAAGTGTCTCTGCTTGAACACAATACGGACAATTCTCCTTACTGTATATTTCTATTATCATACTATATGATCTCCTCTACTCTGTTTAGCTGTGTGTTGTGTACCGTCTTTACTTGTGTAAAGACCTGTGATACCCTTTGTTCCCTCGTCAAACCATAGGAATGACACTAGGACACCTATAGCCATACCAGTGACTAGGGCTAGTAATATAAGACTACTCATGATCACTCCTCTTATTGAATTGTTTGTTAGCGTTTCTCTGAAACGACCACTCCAAAAATCTCTCAAATAATTTATTCACATATCTCATAATTTAAAGTCTCCAAAACTGTTCTCATCAATGTCCTGTTTAATCCCACCAATGATGTATGATTCTATCTCTGTCTCTTGAGGAGCGTTCTGTTGTCCTCGACTCGATAACCAATGTTGTGTCCACGGAAGTGGGTTGTTCCGTGTTGATTGATCAAAGATAGGGGTAATCCAAGTGAGACCAGTCTTTTGTTAGCTATGTACTCGACATACTGACATAAAAGTCCTTCACTCAATCCAATCATTGATCCGTCTTTAAACAGATACTTCGCCCAATCCTTCTCTTCTTGTACAGCTTCCTTGTACATGGTATAAACATCGTCCTCACATTCTTTCATGACGGACAACATTTCTTTGTCACCTTCGTATTTTTGATAACTCTTGATGATGTGTTGTGATATGGCGAGATGTTGAGATTCATCACGAGCGATCAGACTTATAATCTTGGCCGATCCCTCCATAAGTCTCAACTCTCCAAAACCAAAGGTACACGCGAATGATACATAGAATCTAAGACCTTCCAATATGTTAATGGAAACCATCATCAAATAGAATCGTCTTTTGAGTTCTCGTGTATCACTAACTTGACCTAGTTTCCACTTCATCGCATATTCTATGAAGTTATCGTATCCTTTAGTGACTGATTCAGCTCTTGATACGATCTCTTTTGTATCGAGAATCGTGTCAAACAGTTCAGTCGGATTAGAATATAGATTCTTCACAATATATGTGTAAGATCGACTATGTATAGACTCCATAAAGTCCCAAGCTAATATACAACCCTCTAGTTCAGGAATAGAACAATACGGCAGTAGGGCTAAAGCTGGACCACGACCTTGTACTGAATCTAATAGTGTCTGATATTTTAGATTACTTGTAAAGATGTGTTTTTGACCTTCGTCTAGTTGTTGATAATCATTTCGATCTTTCTGTAATGACACCTCTTCGGGTCTCCAGAAATATCCTAGTTGAGTTTGTGTTAACTTGTCAAATATAGGATACTTGAAATCATCGTATCTTTGTGTACTCAATTCTTCACCGAAAAACATCGGTTGTTTGAGTGTGTTTACTTTCTTTTTGTTGAATACAGTCATTATATGTTACACGCCTCACAGTCTTCTTCTGTGTCAAAGTCTTCATAACTATCGTTCGCTACGATATCTTTAATGACCTCCGCTTCAATGTCTTCGTCTGTCTTACTGTCGTATGTGTTCTGATAATAAGATGTCTTCCAACCATATTTGTAGGTATCTAACATATCTCTAGCCATTATAGATAGAGGTACTTCGTTATCTTTGTAGTTCTCGGGGTTGTAACTCCAATTACCACTGATACCTTGATCAAAGAACTTCTGCATGATAGCTACAATCTTGATGTAACCTGAGTTGTCTTTCTGATCCCATAGTAGTGTGTAGTTGTTCTTCAAGTGTGGGTAACCAGGCACTATCTGTTTAAGTGGTCCTTTCTTAGACTTCTTAACACTTAGGTAGTCTCTTGGTGGTTCTATACCATTTGTCTCGTTAGAGACAACTGAAGAACTCTCTGAAGGCATCTGAGCTGATAGGGTAGAGTTTCGTACACCATACTTGATGATCTCTTCTCTCAATGATTCCCAATCACACTCATATTCTAGATTGACAATTTCATCAACCTCTTTCTTGTAATGGTCAATTGGTAGTAGTCCACCGTGATATTTTGTCTGACTGACCCATCCACATGGTCCTTTCTCTTTCGCTAGTTCTACTGATGTCTTGAGTAAGTTGTATTGGAAATGTTCTGTGAGTCTATGTACTAGTTTGTGGGCTTCCACATCATCATACTTGACTTTGTTCTTCGCTAAGAAATGAGCGAGTCCGATATATCCTATACCAAGACTTCTTCTATTCTCTGTAGATATCTTAGCCGCTGGGACTGGATACTTCTGATAATCAATTACCTCATCTAGTGATCTTACTGCTAAGTCACATAGTTCGGGTAGTTCTTTGAAGTCATTCGTCAACTGACCTACATTGATCGCCGATAGAATACAAAGAGCGATCTCTCCGTTTTCATCATTGGGTGAATCAAGTGGTTTTGTTGGTAGTGTGATCTCTTGACATAGATTTGACATATTGATCTTAGCTTCATCTTCAAAGAATGAACTATGACTATTACAATGGTCTATGTTCATGATGTAGATTCTACCTGTCTCAGCTCTTTCTTTGAGTAGTGACATAAACAATGTCTGTGCGTTGATCTTCTTCTTCGGTACACTGTGAGCTCTCTCGTACTTCTCATAGAGTTCATCGAACCCTTCTAGTCCAAACTGTTCATACAGACCTGGTGCTTCATGAGGACTGAATAGAGATATGTCTTCATTCTTGAGAAATCTCTCATAGAATAGTTTTGATATCTGTATTGAGTAGTCTAGTTTTCTGACTCTGTTGTCTTCGGTTCCTTTGTTGTTCTTGAGGACCAATATGTCTTCAATCTCTTGATGCCAGATAGGGAAATGAACTGTCGCACTACCACCTCTAACACCATTCTGAGTACAACAACGAACTGTCGATTCAAATTTCTTAAGAAACGGAATGACTCCTGTATGTTGTACTTCTCCTCCCCGAATCTTAGCACCCAGTCCTCGAATCCTACCAGCATTAATACCAATTCCCGCGCGCTGAGCCACATACCGACCAATAGCCATATCAGAACTAAAAATACTGTCAAGACTGTCACCAGAATCGACCAGAACACAACTAGCGAACTGCCGTAAAGGAGTCCTAAGACCAGCCATAATAGGTGTTGGAATATTGATTTTAAATGATGATACAGCGTCGTAATATCTTTTGACATACGATAACCTCTTGTCTACTGGATATTCTTTGAATAAAACTGAAGCAATCAACATATACATATATTGAGGTGACTCATACAACATTCCAGAACTTCTGTCTTGAACTAGGTACTTGTCTACTACTTGTCTTAAACCAGCATATGTGTACAACATATCTCTGTCGTGTTTCATATGACTGTCTAACTTATCCCACTCTTCATCAGTATAATAACTGATTAGGTCTTCATCATAAACACCATAGTCGATGTTCCTGTTGATGATATCTTTCAATGGTGGATAAATCTTTGAATCTTTCCATTTAGTGTTAAATACACTTTTTCTTACTTGAAACAACAACAGCCTAGCTGCTACATATTGATAGTTCGGTGTTTCCAAACATATCAGATCAGCAGCGGACTTAATAAGTATACTCTGAATCTCTGTTGATGTTATTCCATCATAAAACTGTAAACCAGAATTCATCTCTACGGATGACGCTGATACTCCTGAGACATCTTTACAAGCCGCCTCTACCATTCTATGTACTTTCTCTAAATCTATTGGTTCGTTCTTTCCACTTCTCTTAACGATCTCTGTTTTCATATCACCCACTTACTTTACTCCAGTCGCTCAAAGCCATCTTTGCTGATAACCCTGAAAATTTATTATTGTTGATTGTTTGTTCTATTACCTTTGGTGACAATCCATTTAACACCATGTCGTTTATATCTTTCTGTCGTACAGTCTTCGGCCAGAAACAGATAGTAAACCCGTCTTCGATGATACCTTCCATCAGTTTGTGTAACTGTAAGTTCCTTCTCTCATTGTCAAACACAACCACTGCCTGTTCAGATGGTACGATTGACTTTAGTTTAGAGAAATCACTTCCTGCTACTGCGATAGAGTTTGGTAGAAACAGACTATCGATGGGTCCTTCTGTAACATAAACTATCTTGTTATAATCAACGGTTCGTAAACCGTAAATAAGTGGTTCTTGATCATCGAATTTTAATGTCAAATATCTTAGTTTATTGTTATTCAGAGCCCTGCCTGAGACACCTACTAGTTTTCCCTGTCTTGAATAGAAAGGTAAAACAAGTCTTGGGTCGTTTCCAAACACTCTATCTTTATACTTATAATCCAACGAACTTAGACTCTGACTATTCTCAACATAGTACAATTCATCCCATTTATGTTTGGGAATCTGTCTCATGTTGAGGTAGTCAACTGCTACTTTAGAGTCTACCGCGTGTTTACATCCCACCTGTAAGAGTGGGTCTTCTTTAAACACAGTCGGTTCAACTGTTTTTTCAATTACACTAGTGTATGTAGGGTCTTTCTTATAGAACTTTTCTACACAGTATTCATTGTACATCTTAGTATCATGATCTTTGAGAAACTTACTGAAAGCTTTAGATACACTACAGTTGTGACACTTGTACACGAAGGTCTCTTTCATCTTGAAATGATACCCTCGAGCTTTGTGTTCGTTTGTAGTTGAATCACCACAGTACGGACACGAGTGATTAAATAACTCTTCTGTTTTCCATTTACCGTTTTTAAACCTAGATGAAATTAAGCGTAAGTATTTTTTATCTACCCAGAACATAACTAATATTTTTTGAACTCATATATCTATTATACACGAGAACCCTATATTGTCAAGGTTACTTTTTGAGTTTTACTTCGGCTCCAACTGCTGGTTTGTCGTTGATTGTGACATTACGATAGTACACGACAACTTCTTGAACTTCACGAATGTATCGTCTTAGTTCTTGCATGTTACCGCTCATCACTTCATAGTCACCTATAGAGATAGCCATGAATACGATATCTCCGTTGTTGTCTTGTTTGTTCTTTTCTAGGAATCTGTCTAGATATGTGTATCCTTCTTTCCAATCTGGATTCTCTTTACCGTTAGCACATGAACCATCTTCTAACTTTTCTCTCTTGCCTGGGTTCTCACTACCCTCTGCGTTCTTCACACAAGGATTAGCTATCTTAGCTGTTGATATAACATTCCATTTGATATCATTCAAGTCAATACCACGAGGCATCGCTGGTTGTATGATTCTTATTTCTACTGGTTTAGATGATACTGTAATTGGAGCTGTACCGCCACCAAATATAGAACAACTACTTGTTAGGATTAATATTGCCGGAAGGATCGTCAAGCGAGTCCAGTTCACGGCTATCTTTTTCAATGGTATCGAATACATTCTTTGTACCTTTATTTACTTTGGACTCTAGGAGGCCAGGTTTCACTATAGCTAATTTGTTTAGGTTGTGTCTCTTAAAGACATCCATGTACCTATTCTTCTCAGCTTCTATTTGAGCGTTTTTGTTTATCATACCGTTTAGAGAATCACCTTGTTTCTCGTACGCTTCTCTGATAGACTCTATCGCGTCTTCTTGTTGTTGTATCGCAACTTCTAATTGCATGTTGTTAAATGTGAGAGTTTGATTCTCTGAATACAACCACCAACATCCTAGTCCTAGAATGAGTATGATCGCTATAAAAAACTGTTGCATAATTACCTACTAATTGATTTCTTAGATGTTTCGTCAAATATCTTGACTTTACCTACTATTGTCTCTGTCATATAATCCATCGGTTGAGCCGATTTGAGTTCAACATAGGTGTTATCGTATGTTCTAAAACTCATATGTTTACCTGTACATTTGTAGAATTTTCTTACTGTAAAACTTCTAGTAATAACATCTACTACTTCTCCTTCTGAGTTGTATTCTGTTTTTGTTATATGTAGATATTTATGGTCTTCAAAAAGCCTCATAAATCGTAACCAAGCCCACACAAAGAAACCCCAAATCTTACTTAACATTTCCACCCTTCTTGTTGTAGTCTACGGTGTCTCTGATTCGTTTCAATATTTTCTTCTTCTTCCTAACTAGTACTGTAGAACTATCGTCACCTGTACCCGCTATGTGTGGTCCTGTGACTGTACCCATGTCTTCTTGTGTATCTTCTTTCTTACCGTACTTCTTGATAGAATCTCTAGCTTTTTTAATCATTCTCTTATCGTGTTTCTTAAGAGTTGCTTTCTGTTTCTTTTCTTTATCAGAATAGTAACCTTCGACTGAATCAGCCCACTCTTTAAGTTTCGCGTCCCGTTCTCTTTTTCTAGGTTCTGATCTATTGTATTTCTGAGTCACAACTGATAGATTACTCTTATCGTTATTTAATGGGTTGTTGTCTTTATGATGTACATCTTTATCTTCGGGAACATCTTTAAGTGACGCTCTAGCTGTGTTACGAGCCGCTCTCCTGAGTTTCTGATCAGGTCTTGAATGGTAGTTGTCATATTCTTTTCTATAGTTTCTGACTTCTTCAATCTCTTCTTTGGGTACACAATTAGGCACCATTTTACCACCTTTTTTCTTCATACCCTTCTGTCTGTAGTCTTTCCAACAAGGTTCATCTTCACTCATTACTAATCCACTTAGTTGTTGTGCTATAACTTGTAACTGTGCTGTAGGGATTGATTGTAACGCTTGTATTTGTTTCTTGGTTAAACCTTTGATTTTCTTTAATAGGTCGTCTTTCTTATCTTCATCAATGTCTACTGACTCACCGAACTTAAGGAATAACTTCCCCTTTTCTTGTTCTTTATCTGTTACTTTGTGATTGATTAGTCCCGCTACCATGTTCATTAGAGACAATCCTTTTTCAGGGTTCTTCTCGTAAACTTTTTCCATGTAAACGCCGACTTTCTGTAGGATAAGTTTCAACATACCACTAGTCGCCATGACTAGTTTACCTTCTCTCAAATCTTCGTTATAATTGCTCATAGACATTTCGTGGTGATGATAATTCGTAAGGGTCTTCGCCGTGGTCATCACACATTCCTTCTTCGGCGAACATTTGTTCTACTATACCATTATTTATAACACAAGCGTATCTCCAACTCCTTACACCGAATCCTAGATTGTCTTTCTTGACTAACATACCTAGTCTTTCAGTTAGAATACCTGAACCGTCAGCCAACCAATTCACATTCAATATGTCTTGATCTTTGAACCATTTACTCATTACGAATGCGTCATTAACTGAGACACAATAGATTTCATGTATACCTTTCTCTTGAAATTTATGAAACATATATTCGAATCCTGGTAGTTGTTTATTTGAACAAGTAGGTGTAAAAGCTCCTGGCAATCCAAATAGAATTACTTTCTTGTCTTTAAACATTTCTGTAGTATTGAATGGTTCGAAGGGTGTTTGTGGTAGTATTAAATCATTGATATTCATTATATATTTCTCTGTTAATTGAGGTCGTGTCCTGAACAGACCATCATTTTGTTTTTATCGACATTGTACATACGAAATAATTTAATTCCGTATATTTTTCCTACTGATTTAGCCCCAGAGTTGATCATAGTGTCACCTCTTTCAGCTTCATGTTCTTCGTCAATGATCATGTTCTTTCTTAGTAGAAATGTTTTTTCTGTTTCTAGTTTGACAATTGGTGTAAATTCTTCTAGTAGGTTCTGACCAAGTAGGTCAGCCTCTTGTAGATACTTGAATACTTCTTTGTCTAGTTGTGAACCTGTTAGACCAGTATGTTCTTTAATAAGAAACAAAGCTGCCGCGTAAGAACCCAATCGTGACTTACCGCCAGGTAATATCTCGATTAGTCTTTTTAGATTGAATACAAGTCTGTGTAAAAAGGTGTAAGCCTCTTTCTGTTTAGGTGTTGATATCTTAACGGTTTTGTTTCTCTTACCTTTCTCATCGATGATACCCATTTCAAAGGCTTCATGATCTGTCCATTTCATTGTCAAGAGTTTTAGAACTCTAAATGTTATAACTGTGTCTATAGCTCTATTTGCCATTTATAATTCTCTCATTCGTTTTGTTACTTCTTCGTCCAATGGAATCTCTGTCTTCCATTTATCATCAATATATCCTAAGTATAACAAACAAGTCTTTAGTATCGGCCAGAAGTTGTTCTCCAACTTATATTCTAACATCCTAATTGTATGTTCGACACCGAATAGATTACTCAAGACGATAAGATGATTAAGAATCAATCTTTCTCGTAACTCACCAGTCTTCTCGTACCGTTTTAGAAGTCTTTTTAGATATCTAAACCGTCTAATGTCTTCATAGAATTCTTCTGTTGAAGTACATTGTGGATTATCATAGTGTCTTATAGCAAAGAGAGTAAAATTCTCTTCATTGAGTTCTTCAAAAATATTCATCATGTAAGTATATATGACTTACAAAAACTAGTTTAACTTAGCTGAAATCCTGTATCCTGTTGAAGTACTTTCGTATGAAATATTCATACTCAAATCTTCTGGAATTGTTGGTGTCAATATGTGTGTCTCAGCTGGATCAAATTTTTCACCAAATTGATGAACTGGTAATGTAATATCACCTGATTGACCGAAGTCTGTTTCTGACATATTGAATGTAAGTCCCAATGTTTGAATCTTACCCGCTAATTGTGTTAAAGCTGCCTCTACTGACATATATTCCATGTTAGAACATCCTTCTAACCATGTATTAACTCTAGCTCTGACATTAGCGTCATTCAACATATGAAAATCAGGTGGGGTATCCGAAGATATCCCCCCTGAATGATGACTTTCTTTTATATAACTTTTAAAAGATTTCATAATTTTATCCTACTTACGCTACTACTGCGATTGTTCCAGCACTTGTTCCGATCGCTGCTAGTGAAGTAATCGTTGCTGCTCGTCCAACTAATGTTGCCGCTGCGTTCTGTGCACCTGCACCGATATGAGATGCTACTGCTGATACTGTTACTTTCAGTTGACCTTCTTTGTAACCAACACCTGCTGTAGTAAGTACTTGACTTGTTGCCGCCATTGTTACAGTAAACTTAGTTCCTGAACCACTACCTGTAGTTGACTGAGTCGCGATATTAGTACAACCAGTTGTTGTATTAGTACCTAAAGCTGTATATGCTCCTGCATTGACAATCACTAAAGCTGTTGCCGCTCCACTAGTTACCGCTGTGACTTTAAATGTCGCGTTAGTACCAGTTCCGAAAGCATTCGCTATAGTAAGAACATCATTAACTGAATGTCCTGATCCAGCTGTATGAATAACTACTGAATGAACTTTAGCTGTTACTGCACCGATAGCTGCTGCTGTCGTATGTGTTGTATTAGTTGGTTGACTTAATACAGAAGTTGGGAAAGAACTAAATCCACCCGTTGCTGCACTAAATGTTACTGAACCTAATGTTGTTTTATCACCATCTGTAACCGTACCACTGTTTAGTGACATAGGGTTAGCGACAACTTTTAAAACATCAGAAGCGTTAGTCGCGGCGTTATTCGCTGCAATTGTTTCTCTGAATATCAACTCATTCGTACCTGAACCTGACAAGTAATCTGCTGTTAGATTACGAGCTGATGCTGTATGATTGGTGAATAAAAATTGAGGTGTTCCTGTAATTACAACTGATTCGTTAAATCTTACTCTGATGTCAATGTTGCCACCTGCTGATTTATCAAATCCTGTTGAAATCCATTCGATCTCTGTTATATCTGCACTACCTAGTAATGTAGAGAAGCTTCCGCCTGCTACTAATACAATTGGTGTTGCACCTGTGTTACTGTTTCCACTTTGTGTAGACCCAGCCTCGATTACCCATCCTTTCTCGGAAGCAAATACTTCTTTCTTTTCCGCGGTACTCAAGTGTTTTGGTTTGGACTCTTCTGCGTCCGTTGCGCCCCATAGACTCATGTTATTATCTCCCGATATTATTATTAAACTCTATAATGTATTTATACATTTAGAATCTTCGCGAACCTTTCAAAACCTTTTTTATTCCTACTCATAGCCTTCTGTATTTGAAGTCTAGTAACAGGTTTCTGTTTCTCTAAGTTCTTGACAATGTTCTCAGCATCTTTCTTTGAAAGTTTAACTGTACTTTTGTCATCTAGTTTTACTATACCACCACCTCTAAGGTCCGCGGCTCCTTTAATCTGAACGAATACATTTCGGTCAGCTGTACCCTGTTGACCTTTATTCTCTTTGTTTCCAAAGAAGTCAACAGCAGCTCGTGTAATCAATTCATCTTTGGCATCCTTATATTTACCACCCATTTTGAGTGCTAACTTATCGATCATACCTAACAATTCCTTCTCTGTCTTAGCCTTCATGACTAAAGCATAGAGTAAATTATTACCAGCTTGTGAAGGCATCCCCATGTCGGGTGCTTTTCTACCTTCATAAATCATTCTATCTATCCTTAATGTATCCGAGTTTTCTCATTTTCTCACGAAAATTAGTTCTTCTTCCGTCTACTTTCTTAGGACTTTCATCACTTTCTTTAACACCAAGTCGTTTCATCACTATTCTAATTTGTGAGTCAACAGCTGGTAGTTTGTCTGATTTAGGACCTTCTTTATCAATGATTCGAGCTTTCATTAGAAGAAGATCGGAATACGCTGTGTATTTCCCTTCTTCTATTGATTCAGCTACCTCATTATCCCCTTCCCAGTTTTTATCAACATAGTCAAAGAATTCTTTTTTCTTATCGTTGTCTAATTCAGACGGTGAACTAACACCGAACTTCTTAAGAGCGGACATGAAAAACTTCTGATAAGCTGTTTTGTCTTCTTCTGACATTGATTTAAATATTTGACTATTAAACGCTTCATTGGCGATCTTTAACATATCTTTAACTTGAGGGTCATCTGAAAGACCTTTCTTAATCTTCTCGATAGCGTCGATTGCTCCACTCATGTTACCACCGACATATCTCTTGTCGAATGCTACACCACCAGCCATCTTGACTAGTTTTTTAGGAAATTTTCCCTCGTTAATAACTTCATTAAATGTTTTCACCTTAGTGTCCTCTTCTATGTATTTAAATGTGAATGATTTACCTGTATGCATGTCTTTAAGATTGTATGTGTTACCACTCATCTTAAGAACAGGACCCATGGCTTTCATCCCATCAGGTTTTACAAATTCGACATGATGTTCTTCATCAAGAGCTCTTTCAATAGTCGCTCTATCGTATTCTGTTGGTAATTGAACTTCTGTTACTGACTCTAATGCCAATATCATTCTCTGAGTTTCTCTGTCTTCAAAGATATCATCTAGTTCAGTCCTATTGTATGTTAAAAATCCTTGTTTACCAAGAACTCTTTCGATCTTTTCTAGTTGTAGTTCTTGATCAGTAATCATACCGAAAGATTCACAAGCTTCTGTAATTTGATCTCTAGAAGCATGTCTTTTACCATATCCTTCTGATTGTGTACCAATCGCTCTAGGATATTGTTTTGATTTTAATTTGAATGGTGACTTAGTAACAAACGATTCAGTTTGTTTAGCACGATCAGCTGCTTGTTTAGCTTTTTCTTTTTCTTTTTCGAGTTTGTCTTTTTCACTGTCTTTCTCTTGATCGTGTTTTTTAGTCATCTGAATAACTTCTTTAGCTCTTGACATTTCGTCTTCACTCATGTCTTGACTCATATCTAATGTCATTCTTTTTTTAGGTCTAAGATTACCTGATTTTCTTTTGACAGCTTCTTCTACTTCGTCATAGTCAAACATAATGTGAGTAATGTCGTAACCCGAACCCTTCTTCTTGACGGTTAACCATCTACCATTAAGTGAATCCATAGCTACTTGGTTTAAATCTGTCTTGGGAAACTTTTTCATTCTTTTTATCGGATAAATGATTTTTCCGTCTGAATCTTTCGGGTAAAATAATGACTCTAAATCGTCATATAACTCATCATCACCAAATGGCATTTGTTTCATATATTTGTCAATATCACTTGGCTTAGTAGCGAATACAGGTTTTGAGACAAGAGTCATAAGTTTTTTAAGTTCAGGAATGTCTTTTGGTGTCTGCCATGTACCTTCTTGAATAGTTTCTTCTTGGACTTCTTCCATGGCTGGGAGTTCTCCCATTTTCTTTGCCATTTTCTTGAAACCTTTTGGATTTTGTTTCATCATAGATTGAAGAACCTTGATATCAGTCATGTTCATAAGATTAGATATACCGTCAATCTCTTTCTTATCTGTGGTTTTAAATAGTTTACCTATTTTATCACCCATTCCAGCTTCATTGACTGGTGTTTTCTTCCAACCAGCTTTTAA
>Ga0308019_10001643_pt1 | contig 13200 bp, 23 predicted proteins | sample Neamet284_FD_203135 | JGI IMG/M metagenome (GOLD analysis project Ga0308019, IMG submission 203135) | Marine microbial communities from water near the shore, Antarctic Ocean - #284 | ecosystem: Environmental > Aquatic > Marine > Unclassified | place: Southern Ocean | collected 2014-10-01 | reverse complement strand
GATCATGAACTATCAGAACGTGCTGTCTATCTATTCAATAAGGATTTTCACAGGCTTAGGGAAATAAAGCGACAACTAGCATTAAGCATGTTAGTATTACAAGGGGGTGAATCATGACAACTAAAGATACTCCAAAGCTAGTGAGTCAGATAGATCTTGATCAACCCATCCAAACCTACAAGGTGATGGTGTCGGAGGTTCGGGGATACCTTATAGATGTTGCGGCATCCAGCGAAGACGATGCTTTAAGGTATGCCTCAGCTAGAAACTACTACGAACAGTACGGTTCAAGGATAGTGGACACTCACTATCAAATATTTACTGAAGAGGATGATAGCGATGAATGATTACTACGAGTGCGGCATGTGTTTGATAATGTTTAAACAGCATAGCAACCAGACAGATCACTGTAACCTATGCTACAATTCACTGTTAAGTTTTAAAGATATGCAAGATGTTTATGTGCATGAAGATGATTATGCTTTAGAAGTTGAAACGGATTTAACTATATAGACTATATAGGTTTGTTAATCTTATTCTTTCTTTTCTTTTTTCTTTTAAACTATAAAGTTTATTATAACATAGATGGAGTTGAAAGTCAAGACGCAATTGAATTAAGATAGTTGTTGACACGAGAGTTGTTATGTGTTAAGATCTACAAACTTTTAAACGGAGGGTAATAAATGACAACAGGATTCGGAGAATACTTTTTAACATTCAACATACGCAATGGTGTCGGCTTGGACTTAGAGTTTACAGACAGCAGAGCAGTATGGGCTAGTAACAGTGACACTGGTGAACTAACAGCAGTATCGTTTGAAGGCGTTGTCGTACTGATACCTTTCTTTATTGTTACCTTTGGTAAGATATGGTCGGAGGATTAATATGAGTGCATTCACTGAGATGTTTAGTGCTAATCCTTCAACCGAATCAGAGGCTATAGCAACAGCGGCGATAGATTTAATACACGGTAACGCATCGTTGGTTAGAATCTGTAATAGATATAAAGTAAAGGAGAAAGATGTGATACGATACATCATAGAGAAAACAGAGTACGAAACTAAGATTGATATAGAACGCGGGGCTACAGACATTGACCCTGATAACTTTGGAAACAAATAAAAGGAGATTAGTAATGAACAAGCAAACTGTAATGATAGGAGTGTTAGCTACTAGTGCGTTCGTTATGTCTGGTTACACGTTGATCAGCAATACAATGAACGATGTTAGCAGACAAACATTTGTTTACGCATTGAAGCAAGAGCAGTTAGAAGCAACGAACAAGATAAACAATTTGTTCGATAGCTATAATTCTATTGACGAGTCATTGACTTACTATGACGCGGGTATTGTTATGAACATGGAGAAGATAGATAATAATCTCTCGTTCGTCAACAAGCTTTCAATAACTGACACTAGAATAATAGAACAGTTAAAATCACTGCGATATATGCAGGAGTCACAGGCAGAAGAGTTGTTAGAACTACGAGACAATCAATCTGCAACGGGTGGGCTTGGGGTTGTTACGGGTCAGCGCGATAAGGTATCCAAGCCAAAACCTATAGCGGTGTTATTGCAACCAGTGGTAGTAGAAACACAGCCGTTGGTAGTAGAAACACAGCCTATAGCGGCGTTGTCTGTGCCTGTAGCAGTGGAGCCTCAACCCATCGCGGTGTTATTAGAACCAGTGGTAGTTCCATCATGCCCTAAAGCTGATAGCGATGTAGACTTTGGCAGGTATTTAAGAAACATTACGTTCAGAAAGTCTGTTAAGTTTACAGCATCGTTTGATATACAGGATGGGGAACTTATCAATCTTGAATTCACTGAGAACATTAGCGGCAAGTTGATTAGAGCAGTCACTAAGTATCTAAACACAGCGATACCTACAGCTAACGATGTACCTAACTGTAGTCTACCGTTTACAATATCAGTGTAGAAAAAGCTTGACAACAATAGTGGAACGTGGTATACTCGACATTCAATTTTCACCACCAAAGAGGAAAGTAACATGGCTATATTAGAAGGCACAGCGTACTGGGCATCGGTCACTACACCGAACACGACCTTTGAACCTACGTACTCAGTAAACTTAGTTGTAGATGAAGCCACCGCTGAGGATTTTAAAGCGCGTGGATATAACATTAAGCAGATGGACGAAGGCCCATCCATTGTAATTAAACGGAAGGTCGAAGGTAGAGACGGAACAGTGCGTGACGCGCCTAGACTTGTTGACCAGTACAAGAACCCGCTCGACACTAAGGTAGGCAACGGCTCTTTAGTTAAGGTGCAGTACAATGAGTGGGAAACCACTAACAAGTACGGCTCTTTCAAAGGCTTAGACTTCCAAGCTATGCAAGTGATAGACCTTGTTGAAGTTGGTAGCCCTGATGGTGCTGAGTTTGAAGCGGCTGAAAGTGACATGGAGGATGAACTATAATGGGAATTGTTACAGTAGAAGATGTTAAGTACGAGTCAGACCTACTCTCAGACGAGGGTCGGGCAATACTATCTCACTTAATAGAGGCAGACAAGCAGGGTCAAAGCGCATCAATTACAGTGGGGCTTATGCGAGCCGCGAGTATAAAGTTGATTGCTGACCTTAAAGATAACCACCTCACGGACGAGGCCATTGCAACAGAGGAAGTTGAAGTAACTGAGGAGTAAGGCTAGTGCCTTTTATTAAACATAAGTTACCTTGTACTGCGTGTGGAGGAAGCGACCCAGTTTCAGTTAATGAGAATGGATCTGGGTACTGCTTCAGTTGTTGTACTTATTTACCTAACTACGACACAACAGAAGAGAAACTAACAGATACCGTAACGGACTTTGAAGTGTATCAAAGGAACAGTAAGATGGACAACAATACTACAGCTACGTTCAATGAATTAACTGACCGCAAGATAAGCTTAGCTACAGCTAAGAAGTACGGCGTTAAATCAACAATGGCCGGTGGCAAGATAGACAAGCACTACTACCCTTACTACAACGGACACGAGTTCACAGGAACTAAGATCCGTAAACAGGACAAGGAGTTTGCTTGGACAGGGAGTCCAAAGGAAGTGGGGTTGTTCGGAGAGAATCTGTTTAAAGCAGGAGGTAAGTTTATAACTTTAACAGAAGGCGAGTGTGATGCGATGGCCGCTTATGAACTTATGGGGAGTAAGTGGCCTGTCGTTTCTATCAAGTCAGGTGCGGCAGGAGGTGTCCGTGATGTTAAGGAGAACCTAGAATACCTAGAGTCATTCGATTCTGTAGTCATTAACTTTGACAACGACAAGCATGGCAAGGAGGCGGCTCAAGCAATAGCTAAGCTACTCACCCCCAAGAAAGCTAAGATCATGACACTGCCCGTGGACTACAAAGATGCTAACGATATGTTACGCCAAGGTAGACACGCCGCATACGTCAGTGCATTCTGGGACGCTAAAATCTATACACCTTCTGGTGTACTGAATCTATCCGATCAGCTTGAAGCCTATCAAAAGCTAAGAGCAGAGAAGAAAACAGCCATACCATATCCTTGGTTCGGCTTAAACAAAAAGCTAGAAGGCATGAGAGCAGGAGAACTTGTCACCCTTACAGGTGGCACAGGTCTTGGTAAGTCCTCCGTCACCAGAGAGATTGAACACTGGCTGATTGAGAACACCGAAGATAACGTGGGTGTCATAGCCCTTGAAGAAACGTGGTCGCGTACTGCCGAAGGTATCATGGCAGTGGAGGCTAACGCAAAGCTACACCTTGATAGTGTTAAGGCTGAGTTCACAGAGGAACAGCTAGACGATTGCTACAGGAAGGTATTCATGGGTGACAACGCGGGTCGTGTGTGGATTCACGCACACCACGGAGTTAATAACTTAGAGGACATCTTCAGCAAGCTACGCTACATGATCATCGGTCTTGATTGTAAATGGATTGTAGTTGATCACCTTCACATGCTTGTACTATCTACACTGGAACATGACGAGCGTAAAGCTATTGACGGCATCATGCACAGGCTTCGTACTATGGTAGAGGAGACAGGCTGTGGTATGATACTGGTGTCACACTTGCGTAGAGTAGAGGGCAACAAGGGACACGAGAACGGCATAGAGACAGGACTCTCGCACCTTAGAGGGTCGCAGAGTATTGCTCAGCTAAGCGATTGTGTGATCAGCCTTGAACGCAACCAACAGGCAGAGGATCAGATAGAAGCATCGACCACCAAGGTCAGGGTGTTGAAGTCTAGGTACACTGGAGATGTTGGAGTAGCATCACACTTGCTGTATGATAACAAGACGGGTAGGCTCAAAGAGCTAGATGATTATAATTCATCACAGTTTGACGAGGAAATAATATGAGTAACTTAGTGTTCGATATAGAAACGGACGGCTTAGATCCATCGCAGATCTTTTGCATCGTGGCTCAAGACGTAGACACAATGGATGTATTCACGTTCGACAACACGCAGTTGGAAGAAGGCTACGGGTTGTTACGCTCCGCAACTAAACTGATCGGTCACAACGTGATAGGCTACGACATCCCTGTCATTAAGAAGCTGACAGGTATTGATCTGTTTGACAAGAAGATTGTTGATACATTAGTATTGTCACGTTTGTTCAAGCCTACACGCGAAGGCAACCACGGTCTTGAGGGTTGGGGCTACAGGCTAGGCTTTCGCAAGGGTGACTTTGGTCAACAAGAAGATGCTTGGGATGCTTACACGCCGCAGATGTTAGAGTACTGCAAGAACGATGTGTTGCTCAACACTAAAGTCTATGAAGCACTCAAGCTTGAGAGCCGTGGCTTCACGCCTCAGTCAGTGCAGATAGAACATGCAGTAGCTAAGATCATAGATCAGCAACGCACTAACGGGTTCCTGTTGGACGTTCAGAGAGTGATGGGCCTGATGGCTATGTTTGAAACCAAGCTACACGATCTAGAGCAGGAGGTTCAGGAAGAGTTCCGTCCTGTTATAACTACGCAGATACTCAGCCCTAAGTTCACAGCGACAGGTGCATTAGCTAAGACAGCCACCGACCAATACGACAAGGGGACTAGGCTAAGCGATAACGAGTACGAGCGAATGCTTTTAAACAGAGAGGACTGCTTACCCATAGCCCGTAAAACTGAGACACCATTTAACTTAGGCTCACGCAAACAGATCGGCGAGTACCTTATTCGTTTTGGTTGGAGTCCTAAGAAGTTTACGCCGACAGGTCAGCCTATTGTGGATGAAGCTACTTTAAATAGAGTTAAGAACATACCGCAAGCGGCTTTGATTGCTAAGTATCTTATGTTACAGAAACGCTTAGCACAAACTAAGAGTTGGATCAAAGAACTAAACGAAGAGACAGGAAGAGTACACGGCTACGTTAATCCTAACGGTGCAGTGACTTCTCGCATGACCCATTCACATCCTAACATGGCACAGATTCCCAGTAGTTCGTCACCGTTCGGCGAAGATTGCCGATCTTGTTGGACAGTGCCGGAGGACTACAGGCTTGTAGGCATTGATGCTTCGGGACTTGAGCTTAGGATGTTAGCCCATTACTTAGACGATAAGGAGTATACTAATGAAATACTTAACGGCGATATACACACCGCTAATCAGCGCCTTGCTAGAATTGAATCAAGAAGTCAAGCAAAGACTTTTATCTATGCCCTCCTGTACGGAGCCGGAGATGCAAAACTTGGGTCAGTGGTTGGAGGAGGTAGAGCGGTTGGGAAAGGACTTAGACAACGCTTCTTTGATAATCTCCCATCATTTAAACACCTTACGGATAGCGTACAACGAGAAGCTAAAACAGGATTCATCAAAGCGTTAGACGGCAGACGGCTTACTGTGCGATCAGAACACGCCGCACTCAACACACTCTTACAGGGTGCGGGTGCAATAGTTATGAAGAAAGCCCTGATCATACTAGACCAGAAGATAGCTAAGCATGGGTATGATGCTAAGTTTGTAGCCAATGTACATGACGAATGGCAGATAGAGTGTCACCTTGATGATGCAGTAGAGGTTGGTAAGCTAGGTGTACAATCTATTAGGGAAGCGGGGTGTATGTTTAATTTAAACTGTCCTTTAGATGGGGCCTACAAAGTTGGGGAGAACTGGAGTGAAACACACTGAGACTACTGCGGTAAAGCTTCGAGAGTTTGTGAACTTGAGATACAATGTCCCTATAGGTGGGATATTTAGGATGCCTACGGGAACGAAACCTTTGGTGGCAGTAAAAGTTTTAAATTACAAAAAAGATGTTTTAATAGAATGTATGTATGTAATAACAGGACATAAGATAGTACACACCGGAGACAAAGAAGTAGTCCCCTTAAAGATTGAAGCTTTAGAGGACGATAACGATTACGAAATAATAGATAATGAGGGATACTATAATGAATACTCCTAAAAACTGTATAGATTGTTCTGAGGTTTTAACACTGGGCGGTAACTGGACTGAAGCAAGAGAATCCCAGAGCAAGTATCTTTGTAAAACATGTTGGGCTAAAAGAGACAAGCTTGGCATGTTTGTAAACGGAAAGTATATTTCAACTAAGCATCCTTTTCACAAGAGTGGACGCTACAAAACTTTTGAGGGTGCGGCATTCGCATCGTTAAATAACTACGCTGATATTAAAGAAGGGTATGTCTATGTAATATCTAACCCTGCGTGGGAAGGTTGGTACAAAGTAGGCATGGCTCTTGATGCAAGCGATAGGTGTTCAGGGTATCAAACGTCCTCTCCCTTTAGAGATTATACAATAAGGTACTCTAAATACTTTGAAGACAGGCGAGAAGCAGAAAGACTTGTTCACAATATTCTTAAAAAAAATCACACTGAACACATGAACGAATGGTTTAAGACAGACCTAGATACTTTGAAGACTACAATTAAAAACATAGAAGGCACACAGCATGAAGCTTAATACTCTAGTACCTGACATCTACAAGCACTTAGAAAAACTATCGGACGGTGAACCCTTACCGCTGACTGATGCTGATATAGATAGGGCCGTACAGGGAATGGCAGAGGCTCTTAAATCTTGGTCAACACCCAGAGAACGCGACAGTAACTTCACTGTACGCATGTCTAATGTAGGCAAACCCGCTCGTCAGTTGTGGTACGAGAAGCGTGATCCGCAGGGTCGTGGCGGTATTGATGGGGCTACGCAGATCAAGTTCCTATACGGCCACTTGCTTGAAGAGATTGTGTTGATGCTAGTACGCATGGCAGGACACAAAGTAACAGACGAGCAGAAAGAAGTATCCGTTAAGGGTATCATAGGTCACATGGACTGCAAGATTAACGGCGAGGTGGTTGATGTTAAGACTGCATCCCGCTTTGCATTCAATAAGTTCCGTGATGGTCGCTTGTCAGAGGATGATCCGTTTGGATACTTAGGTCAGCTTGCAGGTTACGAAGCGGCAGAGGGTACAGACAAGGGCGGGTTCTTGGTGCTGAACAAAGAGAGCGGCGAGTTGTGCATGTATGTGCCGGACGATCTTGATAAGCCCAACATTAAATCATCTATCAGTAAGCTATTACCTGCACTAGATCTTGACACGCCCCCTGCTTTATGTTATACTCCCATACCTGATGGGAAGAAGGGCAACATGAAACTTCCCAAGGGTTGTAGTTGGTGTAAGTACAAGCACCAATGCTACAAAGACTCTAATGATGGTGCAGGACTACGTACCTTTAAATACTCAAACGGATTTACATACTTAACAGAGGTTGTAGTTGAACCTAAAGTAGAGGAACTACTATGAACGGTAGGAAAGCTAAGCGTATTAGGTTGCATTCAGGAACTATTATAGTTGATTGGTTAAGGACTCTGCTTACTGAAGAAGAAGGTCAGAAGATCAACATCGAAAACTATAAGAACTTTATGCCAACTCAAACACACTTCATGGCACACCGCACCATGCACCTAAATGCTTACCACCCTAAGTGGATACGTAACAAGATACAGCGGTTGCTTAAACAAGATCCTAATCGTGTGATAGAAGAGATTACTTTAGGAGAAATCAAATGACTATCGAAGAAATGATTATTGCTACGGGTAGTTATCTGTACAACAACGAAACCAAGTCTGTTACTGACATAGATTCAGAGTTCTTAACTGACCTACGTCTACTGATAGATGCTGAGTTAGAGCGCAGAGAGGTGTCCATACATTGAATAAGATCAAGAAAGGTTACCGTAAAGCTAGGGTCAAGCGACCAGTAGAGAAGGATCTAGTTAAGGGCTATGACTCCAACTGGGAGTACGAGCTACACACAGGCATCCTAGACAACTGGAGTTTCCACACCGACAAAGTTCCGTATACAGTTTCGCATAATTACCACCCTGATTTCTTGCGGGAGATCGAGGGTAAGAAGATTCTTCTCGAAGCTAAAGGAAGGTTCTGGGACTACGCTGAGTTTAGCAAGTACATATGGATAAGCAAGACACTGCCTGACGATACTGAGTTAGTGTTTCTGTTTGCTAACCCTAGCGCACCAATGCCACAAGCTAAGCGCAGGAAGGATGGAACCAAACGAAGCCACGGTGAGTGGGCAAGTGCGAATAACTTTAGATGGTTTAGTGAAGATAGTATCCCTGACACTTGGATCAACCCCAAGAAGCGAGAAAGTTTTGACTGACATTAGCCGTAAAGACGAAAGGCGTGATAGGTTTGTAAGGAAGAAGAAGTTTAAGAAGATTACTTCGGCTTCTAAGTTGAAAGAATCTAAGCGCAAAGAACCCCCAACTAACTTTGATATTGAGGAAGACCATGACCAAACGATTAAATGATGTAACCCCAGAGGAATGGGATCGAGTCCGTAAGACACAGCCCCGAAATGAAAGAGCAGACGACCACGAAGATTTAGTGTTTAGCAAGTGGGTAGACTTAGCTATGCAGGAATCTCACGAGGAAGAAGAAGATTGTGTTAACAGCCCTACGCACTACAACACAGGAAACATTGAGTGCATTGAAGCCATTGAAGAGTCTATGTCCTCTGTAGCTTTCAAGGGTTATCTTAAAGGCAACTGTCTGAAGTACCTGTGGCGCTATGACTACAAAGGTAAACAGGTAGAAGACTTACAGAAAGCCACATGGTATTTAAGCCGTCTAACGCGAGTAGTATTATTTGAAAACGAAGGGGAGAAATGATGGATCAGTACCAACAGTTTATACACAAGAGCCGCTACGCACGATGGATACCTGAGCATAACCGTAGAGAAACGTGGAGCGAAACAGTCTTCCGCTATGTACAGTTCTGGAGAGATCGTGAGCAGATTACAGTTAAGGAAGGACAGAAGCTATACGATGCTATTCACAACCTAGAGGTTATGCCCTCTATGCGTTGCATGATGACAGCAGGTAAGGCACTAGATAAAGATAACGTAGCGGGATTCAACTGTAGTTACCTGCACATAGACTCGCCACGATCCTTTGACGAGCTGATGTATGTGCTTATGTGTGGTACGGGTGTAGGCTTTAGCGTTGAGCGTAACTTTATTAACAAGCTTCCAGAGATTGCTGAGAGCTTTCACGTAACAGACACCACGATCGTTGTAGCTGACAGTAAGATTGGGTGGGCTTCGGCGTTCCGTGAGTTGATTGCTATGCTATACGCAGGTAAGATTCCTAAGTGGAACACAGATAGGATACGCCAAGCCGGAGCAAGACTAAAGACCTTTGGTGGTCGTGCGTCAGGGCCAGAGCCTTTAGATGATTTGTTTATCTTTTGTATCTCTTTGTTTCAGAAAGCTAAGGGGCGTAAGTTAACCTCCATTGAGTGCCACGATGTGTGCTGTAAGATTGCAGACATTGTAGTTGTTGGCGGTGTTAGACGTTCAGCATTAATAAGTTTATCTAATTTATCTGATCAGCGCATGTCTAAGGCTAAGTCAGGAGATTGGTGGAGGAATGAAGGACACCGTAGGCTTGCGAACAACAGCGTAGCGTACACAGAGAAACCTGACTTTGAATCTTTCTTGTCTGAGATGCAGACCATGTATGAATCTAAGGCGGGCGAGCGGGGTATCTTTAGCCGTGTTGCCGCACAGAAGATTGCAGGGCGTAACGGCAGGCGTGATGCTGACCATGAGTTTGGTACTAATCCCTGTAGTGAAATTATCCTGCGCTCTAATCAGTTCTGTAATCTCAGCGAGGTTGTAGTGCGGGCAGATGATACGCTATCAACACTAAAGAAGAAGATTGAGACAGCCGCAATTATTGGTACACTTCAAGCTACACTTACAGACTTCAGATACTTGCGGAATGTTTGGAAGAAGAACACAGAGGAAGAAGCGTTACTAGGTTTAAGTTTAACAGGCATTATGGATCATCCTGTTATTGGAACATCATCAGATAAAACAGCGTTGTGGTTAGAGGAACTAAAGAATGTTGCCGTTAAAACTAATAAGAAGTGGGCTGAAAAGCTTGGTATCAATCAGTCTGTGGCTATTACATGCGTTAAGCCAAGCGGTACTGTATCTCAGCTTGTTGACTCTGCCAGTGGTATTCACCCTCGTTTCTCTAAGCACTATATTAGAAGAGTACGTTCGGACACTAAGGATCCGTTGGCTGAGTTTATGACTGCCGCAGGGTTTCCAGTAGAGCAGGACTTAATGAGTCCATCTTCGTTGGTGTATAGCTTTCCTGTTAAGTCTCCTAAGTCTAGTACAACAGTTAAACAAGTTGGAGCAATGCAACAGTTAGCTTTGTGGAAGCTCTATCAGAATCACTGGTGTGAACATAAGCCAAGCATTACCGTGTACTACACAGACGATGAGTTCCTGCAAGTAGCGCAGTGGATATGGGATAACTTTGACATCTGTAGCGGCATTAGCTTACTACCTGTTAGCGACCACGTATATCAGCAAGCACCCTATGAAGAGATAGATGCGGCGAAGTACAAGGAGTTAGTAGATGCTATGCCCAAGGATGTAGATTGGGGTAGGCTAGAAGACTTTGAGCAGGAGGACAACACCACTGGATCACAAGAGTTAGCGTGTGTCGGTGGGGCGTGTGAAATTGTCTAATAAAACAGAAGCCAACATCTTAGGCTTTAGGATACTGGTGAATGATCGGGGGCATGTCGTTACAGAAATGAGCGGCATCCCCGAAAAGGATCTTCATCTAGCGTTCAAGGATGATGAACTGTTAATGATAAGAAGCATTGTACATCTTACGAAACAAAAACTGGAGCCGCTCCATAAGTATTTAGAAGACGAGCTAAACGCCTTGAATCATGGGGCGGGTTAGCTTAAAAAGATATTGCCCATTATGCAGAAACAACATATTAAATTAATTATAACTAGAATAGTTCTTATGATTGCTACTGTATCAGCTTCGGAATCTGTGTCCCCCACTCTCTCGCCTAGACTCATGGCCCATAGCTTCCAAAACTTTTTCATAGTTAATCACTTTAAGTTATTTCTTTGACTTAGCACCCGAACATTTCCAACGCTTGCGTGACAAGTTGTTGGGGGTGTTCGGATCGTTTTGTTTCTTTTTAGATAGTCCTTTCTTTATGCCTAAACTTCTGGCGCAGTAACTATCTCCTTTCGATGTACCTGCCCTAACTCTAGAGCCACCATCTTTTGCTTTCCCTGCTTGACCATAGCTAACCTTCTTGCCACTGGCCGTTATCTTTACTTTAGCTTTACCTTTTCTGGGAGTTGCCATATCTAGACCCTATATTTTTTAGTTTTGGCCGCAATTTTCTTGGGCTGTTTACTGTGTTGTTTACCTTGAGCAGTATCTTTCTTTTTCTTTTTGGTTGTTGCCGCATACTGTGCAGGTGTCAAAGCCTTTATAGCTTTCTTAGGTAAGTATCTCTCACCTGTTTTAGCACTAGGCTTTCCAGACTTTGTAGTCCACTCCTGCTTAGTCCATTTCTTCAAAGACTTCTGAGGTTTCTTTAGCGACACTTGTGCGTACCTTTTGCTTTCACCTTAGATTTTTTAGACAAGTCCTTCAAATGAAATAACTTTACACTTGTCTTGGTGTGAGACTTGTTAGTGTGTAAAGTTCCGTCAGCCATCTTATGACTAGAACCTTTATGCTCTGTACCGTCTTTCTTATAATGTTTAACACCTTTCATTTGTAACCTCCTCCTTTAGCTTTGTATTCTTTAGCAAGCATCTGCGCCTTTCGTGCAGACCACTGTCCTGCTTTGCCACCCTTAGTACCTGCTTTAATCTTATTGAATAAGTTCTTACGCATTGTAGGCTTAGTATAGTTACCCGCCGCGTTGACTGTTGATTTTTTCTTAGCCGCCATTACTTGTTCCTCTTATTTAATTATCTTCCTTGCTTTGCTCTGACATCTCTTACCGCAGTTTTGATTGCATCTTCAGCAAGTACCGAACAATGAATTTTAACTGGGGGAAGTGCCAACTCTTTGGCAATGTGCGTGTTTTCTATCTTCTCAGCTTCATCTAAATGCTTACCTTTAACCCATTCGGTTAGAAGTGAACTTGAAGCTATGGCTGAACCACAACCGTAAGTCTTAAACTTTGCATCTTCAATAATCCCTTGATCATTAACACGAATTTGCAGACGCATTACATCGCCGCAAGCGGGAGCGCCTACCATTCCAGTGCCGACATTTGTAGATGTCTCGTCTAACTGGCCTACGTTCCTTGGGTTTTCATAATGATCTATAACTTTTTCACTGTAAGCCATAATAATGACTCCTAGTTGAGAGTGTATACTTTTAACTTTTGTGCTTTACCTTTAGCTTCAATCGGTGACAAAGGTTTTAACTTAATACTAGAACCTTTCCTAGTACTGAACCCTATCAACACATCTACACCTGCCGCCTTAGTACCTGACTCAAGCCTAGCCGCAATGTTTACTGCGTCCCCTATGGCTGTATAGTCAAAGCGTTGCTCTGATCCCATGTTACCTATGATTGCCTCGCCGCTGTTAATACCTATGCCAATCTTGATAGGCGGTAATCCTTTAGCCGCAAACTCTACGTTCAACTCTTCCATGTTTATTGCTATCTGTTTAGCACACTCTATGGCTTTGTCTTCGTGGTCTTCTAAGTCTAGGGGCGCACCGAATATTGCCATCATTGCGTCTCCAATAAACTTGTCTGTACAGCCGCCAAATTTTTTTACAGCATTTTGTTGTGCGGATAGGGCCTTATTCATTATATACGTCACTTCTTCGGGGCTTACACTCTCTGACAGGGCCGTGAACCCACGAACATCCGTGA